>Ga0209297_1000118_pt1 | contig 52058 bp, 14 predicted proteins | sample S_130805_MF_Meta_FD_187322 | JGI IMG/M metagenome (GOLD analysis project Ga0209297, IMG submission 187322) | Freshwater microbial communities from Lake Simoncouche, Canada to study carbon cycling - S_130805_MF_MetaG (SPAdes) (version 2) | ecosystem: Environmental > Aquatic > Freshwater > Lake ...
GAAGCAACACTAACCTTCACAGCAGATAGCCCTCCTACAGAGCAGCAAATCATTGAGTGGTTTAAGATTGATACTAAGAAGTATAGAATTAACCAAGTATATCATAAGACTTCATTTGGAGGTAAGTATGCAATTACAGTTTCTTTACTAGCTCTGAAAGGATCTCAAACTTTAGATGTATCTACAGATTTCTTAGATAAACTAGATGAATTAAAACCTTTATCAGCATTTCCTACTATTAAGTCTAGGATTGAAGGAAAGCCAAATGTTGCTTTACTAATACCTAAGCAAGATGCTCACTTTAACAAGTATGACATAGATGGTAAAAACAATATAGCTGAAAGGTTTAAAGCATTTACAAGGTCTTTATTAAATCAACTAGAAAAAGTATCAGCTACTAGTAACATTGAAAAGATATTCTATATAGTAGGTTCAGATGAGTTTAACTCAGAGTGGAATGGAACTACTACTAAAGGAACACCTCAACAAAACATACTGACCTATGAACAAGGGTTTGAAGCTATCTCTGAATTTAACATAGCAATAACTAGATTACTAAAAGCTTATTCTACTGAAGTAGAAGTTATCCTTTTAAATGGTAATCATGATCATAATGTTTCTTGGCACTTAGCTCACTTATTAGGTCGTTTGTTTAGCAATACTCCTAACATTACAGTTAATTCAGAACTAGTAAACACTAAGATTATTACCTATGGTAAGAACTTAATAGCTCTAAACCATGGAGATGCAACTAAACCTAAAGATCTAGCTTCTAAACTACCTATACTAGCTAAGGATAAATGGTCTTCACATGATAACTACTTTATCATTACAGGAGATAAACATACTGAACTAGCTCAAGACTTTAATGGTATAATGGCATATAGAGTACCTCAGTTATCTTCTTCTAAGTCAGCTTGGGATGATAAGAACAACTACATAACATCTAAACCAGAAATGCTTACTTTTGTATTTCAAGAGACGTATTTATCTGATATAATAAGGGAGCCTATTAGATAGTCTCACTAATTTCACTGAATCCACTTATATGTTTTTATAAGTGGATTTTTTTGTTTACATTTAAACGTATAAATAACTAAAATGACAATCAAACAATTTATATCTGATGTAATGAATGACCTCAGAACTCAGAATATTGATGACTTTATTTCACCTAAATTTATCTACTATAAGTCTACAGACATTATATCTGACTTTATGAAGAAGGATAATACTGTAAACAGAAGACTTACTAGACTATCTGAAGGTTGGAAATCTATAGAATGCTTAGATATGGAAGAAGTTCCATTAATAGAGTGTTGTGAAGTTGATGCTTTATCTTGTGAAAAATTAATGAAATCTAAATATGCAATACCCAATACTTTCACTTCTTCTTTTGGCAATATTATTGAGTTTGTATCATCCCCTAATTTGGGATCTTTTTATGACCCAACTACGCCAAGGGTTTGGCAAACTATTCAAAAAAGGAAAGACAAAGACAAAAAGAAAAAATACTACTTTATAATAGATAACTTTCTTTACATTCCAATACCTAAAGGAGAATTAGGTACACCTGAGTCTATAAGACTAAAAGCTTGGTTTATTGAACCTTGGAAAGCTGAAGACTTAAATGCTCAATTACAATGTAAAGATAACTATTGTACAGACATATATGGATCTCAAATGCCAGTCCCAGAGTACATGAAAAATGATGTTACTAAAGAATTATTAACTCAGTTACGTTCAGTGTACTTACAGATCCAAAAAGATGAATATCCTGATATGTCTAGTACAAATAAAAACCAGGATAGACCAATACGTAGTGAACCATAAATCAATATAAAAACCAATGAATAAAGATTTATTAAAAAAGGTAGTTGAATGTACAAGACTACCTTCTGTAGGAAGAGCTGTAAAAGTTGTCAATACTACAATATATGACAATGTTAGAAGGAGATTAAACCTAACAAAAGAACAGTTGCCGGATAAGTTGATTAAAGAAACAATGTTATTCTTAAATGAACAACTAACAGATTTTATCTTTGAAAACCCAGAAGGAATACAGATAACAGTAGGGAATAACATGCATGGAGTTCTAGCTATCTCAAAACACTTACCTAAAGAAATGAGATCAGATAAGTTTGAAAAGCTAGAACAAATTGAGAATTACAATATGCCTCAGTGGAAAAAAGATAGGTATATAAAAAGATACTCAACAGATCTAGAAAGAAGAAAAACTAAGGATCAAAAAGCAGATGGTTACTATAATGCACACTCTTTCTTTTATACATACAGAATGATGTGGTTTAACCATAGAAACTGTAAGATTAAAAAAGCCAGAGTATATGAATTTCAAAGTGCAATGAAATCATCAAAAAGATTATTTAAATTAATAAACGAAGGTCAGGACTATTTTGAATGGAATTTCCACGACTTTTACAGATATAAAGTAAAAAGCACACTATAATGAGTCAATCAAGTCAATCTGAATTTTCTATGATCCCTTGTGATCAGTTGTTCGGAAGAATAGAGGAAAATCTATCTTCATATCTAGCAAATGGTATGTTAGATGTGACTAGATTTTATCCAGAAATTAGATGGTTAATACAACAGTTAGGCTTAGCTGTCTTTGAAAGGAAAGAAGGTATTATAATGTTAGAGAATTATAAAGCTAATTTACCTTGTGATTTTTATTTATTAGACTCTGCTTGGCTATGTGATTCAGGCACTACTCAAATAAATGATAACTTTCAAGGTAAGTATGTATTCTATACAGAAAGAAGTTGTGAAACAGTAGTACAAGGTCAAACTTGTCCAGCACCAAATGATGTTGGATATAGAGTATCTTCTTGCCCTCAAGAAAATGTATTAGACAAAGTAACTATTACAGAATATGTATCAGGTGCTCCAGGAAGAACAGTTAATTTTCATAACCCTGTTTTATTAAGATTAAACAATAATAAAAGTATTCAGACTATATGTAACAAAAAATGTAGGAATTTGTTTTCTAGTTCTTTGTATGAGATTTCTATAAACAAACAAGGATCAGATTTGATAATGTTTTCTAACATGAAGGAAGCTACAGTTTACTTAAAGTACTGGAGATACCCATTAGATGAGGATACAGAATTACCTTTAATTCCAGATGACCCTATTATATTAAAAGCAATGGAAGATCACTTAACTCATTGGTTTTTAATTAACTTATGGATTAATGGAGATGACGCAAACATAGAAAATAAAATTAAATACTGGGAGCAAAAGAAAGTTAATTCTTTACAAGAGGCTAAAGTTTACTCTAAATTCCCATCATTCTCTACTTTAGTAGACTATACTAAAACTGTTAGAAGAAGATGGAACTCTTATGATATTCAGAACTTACACTATTAAAAATGGCAGAAAACGAATCATTAGATATAAATCAACCTAAGATAGGTCTTAACTTAAACGCCAGAGATGGTGAGTTAAAGACTAATGAATATAAGGTACTAGTTAATGGTAATATCCAATCTAAAGTAGGAGATTTTGTAAATATTACAAATGAACTTTCAAATATTTTATGTACCAAGTTTAAATTTGGTTATAAAGTAATTGGAGTTTCACCTGTTACATCTATAAATAAGACTTTCTTTTTCTTAGTAAATCCAGATAGTAATGAATCTGAAATAGGCCAAGTTGATAACATTACTTATAGAGATGTAGAAGATGTTCAGTATTCTTGTGATGCTTGTAATCATCCAACTATGGAAGATACTCCTTTAGAGTTACAAGAACAATTAGAAAATTGTAAGTATGAAACTATAGTAAATGCAGATTGCTTACTATTTAACATAGATAAGCCTGTAAGATCTTGGGTAAAAATAGATGACTGTAACATAAGAATATACTTTACTGACAATACAGATACAGGATTAAGGTATATGGATTATGATTTTCAAAAGAAAACAATTACAACTTGTCCTTATACAGAAGGTACTGAACTAGACTGTGATAAAATAAAAGTATTTAGAGACACTTGTTATCCAAAAATAGAGTACATGGATATAATCTCAGGTGGTTTAAATACTACAGGAGTATATCAATTTGCTATTGCTTATGCAGATGCACTTGGAAACACAATGGGACATTACTTTTTTGTAACTAACCCATTTCCTTTATTTGGAGATGCTATATCTCCAGAGACAGCTTACTTAGTTAGTAAGTCTATAGCTTTAAGAATATCTGATTTAAATACTGACTTTAGACACATTAATCTTGTTGTTGTAAAAACAATAGACCATGTAGCTGCAGCATACTTAGTAAACACTCTTTCTGTTACTTCAGGGCAACTTAACTATACATATCAAGGAGTAGATAAGAACCTATTAGAGAATGTAACATTAGATGAAATTTTTGCTAGATTCCCTTACTATAAAACTGCAGAGAATTTAGAACAATCAAATGGTTACTTATTTTGGTATAATTTAAGCCAAGAAAAAGTATTAAACTTACAACCTGTAATAAACAAGTTAAGACTTAAATGGCAAACAGTAGAACTAAATGAAGGTGACTACAAAAACCCAATTATATCTGCTAAGTATAGATCTAATTTAAGAGATGAGGTTTATCCATATGCTATAGAATTCACTAAAAAGAATGGACAGAAAACTGCTAGATTCCATATCCCAGCTCCTGACTCTACAGAAGTACCAAACTGTTTAGATATAATCTCAGTATCTTCTAACCCGGATGCTTTTAATTTAAATACTTGTGACCCAGTATCAGGAGTACCTAAATGGCAAGTATATAACTTAGCTGAAGAAATAGATTATGCTTGTGGTTATGAAAACCCAACTTCTGTTACAAGAGAATTTACTGATACTGTTCAATGCCAATCTTATATTTGGGGAGGTACTATTGATGCAGATCCAAATGCTTTAGTAGCAGGAGATCTATGTTGGATTGATTTTGCTCGTACAGAAACTTGTATAACAAGTAGACTTATAAATGATTATCCTCCAGGAGCTATGGCTAGTTTTGTTACTTCTGAAGTTATAGAAATAGCACCACCTTATGATATATACACTAGTTGTAAATATGACATCTGTGGTTGTGTCCCATATCCACCAGCACCAGCAATTATTACAGTACCAGATCCTTGTGATATAGACCCACCAATACCAAATATAGACCAATATGCAATACCTTTTTCTACTAGGACTACTTGTACAAATGCTTTAACAATTGTTCCAATAGATACTGATTTAACTTGTTTTGATGGACCAAGTTTTAATACACAAATATTAAGAGGAGCCGAAAGTTGTGGTTTTATAACAGATAATTCTGTATGGTACTCTTTTACTGCTATGGCTACAGGTCATGGTGTTTCAGTTGCTATTGACCCTATGTTAGGTGGATTTAGTACTAATCTTGCTATGGATGTATATACGGGTACTTGTTTAGCTGGTGTATTTACTCCAAATACTACAGAATATCCTTTAGCAGGGGACCCTTGTCCAAGTTGTGATGATAGAGTAAATTCACCAACTTACAGAGTATATAATACATTAATTCCTGGCCAAACTTACTTTATAAAAATATATACTCCAGATCCAACTTTTGGTAGTGCTTCTGATAGAATACAAAGACTAGGTACTTATATTGCTGTTTGTGTAAATACACCAAAAAGAACTTGTGTAGATCCTGCTGATTGTTGTACTGTTAAGACTGTAACAGCTGAAGAATTACTACAGTGTACATATGAAATTAGATACGAAAAATTAGTTGTAGAAGATACTAATTGTTATGGAGCTCCTTATAAATATGGTAAGTTTGGCTATTGGGAATCAACTGAACTATACCCTTGTAATGAAGAAGTTTGGGCAGAGTTAGCCAATACTCCTATTAGACATCATAAGTTTCCTGACTTTAGTGTATCTCCATTTTTTAGAAATAACAACCCGTCTGGTATCTTAACAGAAGACCAAACCTATAATATTAAAAATAGGATATACCCAATAGGTGTAAGACTAGATATAGAAGAAGTAAAAGATCTTTTAAATGAAGCTGTAACTTCTGGTTTAATTACAGAAGAAGATAAATTAAATATTTGTGGTTATAGAGTTTTAAGAGGCAATAGAATTGGAAATCAATCTATTATAGCTAAAGGATTACTTTATGATGTATGGAAATATAAAGACCAAACAAACCTAGAACAAACTTCTAAAACAGAAATACTTTATCCAAACTATCCTTACAATGATTTAAATCGTGATATATTTCTTTCTATAACAGGTATAAGTTCTACAGTTGTAGTAGACACTTTAGATTTACCTGACTCTCCTTTATTAGTTTCTCATCCATATGGTGATAAATCAAATAATAGATATACTTTCCATTCTCCAAATACATCTTTTAATGACCCTGGGTATGGAGTTGAATTAAAGTTAGAATGTGTACAATATGGATACTCTCAAGGTGGATATACTAAAGTAGATCAACATGCAGAGTATCAATATGTAGGAAGTGGATTATCTTCAGGTGCTTTAGGATTTGCTACAATAGAAACAGCTTTTGAATCTATAATTGCAGTATCAACAGCAAGTGCAGCAGTCATAGACATTAAAGTACTTGGTTCAGGGACAACTGTGCCTTTAGGTTGGATTTTAGCAACAATAGCTGTAAACATAACAGCACCAATGTTAATACTAAATAAGTATTATGAGTGGTTAGAGCTATTAACTAGATTATCTAAATTTAGAAACTATGCTTATTTCTACTCTTCAATAGGTAGATATATAGATGCTGTTCCAATTAATGGTGATGTTGCAGGAGTTTATTTACATAATTCTAGAAGAAAATTATTAAACTCAACTTACTTAGAGTCAGGTACTTATAATGTAGGAGATGGTTTTAATACAATTCAATTTAATAATAACAGAAGAGAATCTTCCTTATACTTAAACACAACAGACACAGATAAATTTATAAAACCAACTGTTGTAGTAGACTCTAGAGATTTTTCAGACCATTCTAGATGGGCTCCAGGAGTACTATCTAATACTTTAAATGGATTTGGTACGCCTGAATGTGAAGTTGGTAATTTATTTAGGCCAATAGTTTCTTATTATGGTTCAGTTAAAAATAACTTACCCGGACAATATGGTTCTGTTAATGATATTGAATATATAGATACAGGAGTTAATGGAACTATAGATTGGGGAGATATCCAAGACACTACTTGTGATACTGTATTTGGAGGAGATACTTTTATAAATAGATTCTCTATTAAAAGAAAACACCCTTTCTTTATCCAAGAAAGAGTAGGTACAGGATATGCAGATAACTCAGATGTCCTTTATGGAGAATTATTTAATGTAGCTTACCCTAGATTTTACTTTAACTACCCAACTTCAGCAGATACAAATAGCACAGGAACAGGAGGTTTATTTGCAAACGTAGCAGTTCAAAATAGAAAAAGGGTTGATTATAACATGGCTTGTAGTGGACCAGGTTATGATAAAGGCTCTTCATTAAATGTTGTTGGGTTAGCTGCAGGTATAACAGGATCTATAGGAGCTACAATAGCTTTTGTACCAGCAGTGGCTATTACTTTTGGTATATTAGAAGGTTTAAATTATGGTAGTCAAAGTCCTAAAGATGCCCCTGTATTTATAAATGGTAAGATCTTTTTATACTCATATGGTGTTCCTTCTTTTATGTGTGAGTCAGATTATAATGTTGATTACAGATACGGAGAAAATATAACTAATAAATCTTTTTACCCTTATATAGGTGATGTTAAAAAATGGACTCAAGAAAACAATGTACCTATTTCTGAAGACAATTATTACTTTTATAATATAGATTACTCTAAGCAAACAAAAGAAAACTTTGGTTATATCTTATCTGCAGATTTTAAAAAATCTATAGAAGATTGTAAGGTAGATAATACAAATAGACTTATTTATTCTCTACAGGATAATGATAATAACAGTAAAACAGACAATAACTTAGTATACTTAGCTAATAACTATCATGACTTTTCTAAGTATGGTGGAAAGATTAAGTTAGTTAAAGGTATAGACAATAATGCTGTATTAGTTATTCAAGAAGACTTATGTTCATCATTTAACTCATTTGTACAATTACAAACTAACTTAGGTAATACCTTTATAGGATCAAATGATATTTTCTCTCAGCAACCACAACAATACTCTAAGACAGACTTAGGTTTTGCTGGTACTCAACATTCAGCTTTTGTTTCTACAGAATATGGACATTTTTGGGTAGATGCTAAGAGAGGTAATATTATTAAATTTAAAGGTGGTTTTGAAATAGTTGGAGATAAAGAAGCTTCTAACTGGTTAAAAGAAAACTTACCTTTTAGAATATTAAAACAATTCCCTAGTCTTAATGTAGATAATCCTTTTAAATACTTTGGTATTAGTATGCTATGGGACAATAGGTTTAAAAGAGTATTTATAACTAAAAGAGATCATGAGATTAACCCTGAATACAAAAACAGAATATTCTGTGAAGATAATGTATTTTACTTAGACAAAGGAGACCCTGAAAGAGAGATTGTCATAGAACCCACTGATACCACTTATTTTATTAATAAGTCTTGGACTATTGCATATTCTCCAATAATGAACACAATTATATCTTTCTATACTTTCTATCCTAATTATTATGCACCAACAGTAAACTACTTTAACTCTGGAGTAAACTATGCACCTAATGATTTACATACTGAAGGAATGTGGTCACATCTTTTAATGAGTAAATCTTTCCAAGTATTTTATGGTAAGTTACATCCTTTTATGTTTGAGTATCAAACTGAAAATAAATTTACTAATAAGTTATTAGACTCTATATCATATCAAGCTGATTTCCAAAGGTTTACATCAAACTATGATTACTATGTAAAGAATACTGTTACTTTTAATAAGGCTTTTATTTACAATCAAAATCAAGCAACATTACCTTTAACACTAATACCTAAGGAAAAAAATAACTTTTATCAGTCTACAAGATACCCAAGAATAGGTTTAAACTCAAAAGAAATACTAACAGAGAATATAGAAAATACTTGGAGATTTAATAGCTTTGAGAATCTATACAGAAATAATAATCAACCAATTATATCTTATGACTCTAATCCTATGTATAAAGACATAAATTTACTATCTTTGTCTTTTACTTCTCCTTACATACCAGAAAAGATGAGAAACAATTATTTCAATGTTAGACTAATAAACGATGACAAATCAAACTATATGATCAACTTAAAATATAATATTAATCAACAAACAAATTCAAATATCTAATGGCAAAGTTTCAATTAGTAAATAGTATGGGTTCAAGTAATATGGCTCCAAAAATGAACAATGGTACTTCTAAAGTAGCAGAGTTTATAGACTGTATTATGGTAGGTGCAGTAATCTTACACAAAATGCACCTAAGAGTACAAGGCCCAGGCTCTTATGCAACTCACAAAGCATTAAATGAACTTTATGATGCTTTACCTGACCATGCAGATGACTTGGTTGAAAAATACCAAGGCTTTAATGGAGTAATAATTGAGAACTATCCTTCTATGGATCAAACTCCTTATTTAAAAATGGAACCACTAGCCTATGTAGAATGGTTAATGAAGTATGTAGAAGATTATAGAAGTTGTTTTGGTACAACTAGTATGTTACAAAACTTACTTGATGAACTTACAGCTTCTATTGCAGAAACTAGATATAAACTTAAATTCTTGTCTTAATGACACAACTAAATCCAATGCTTCCAGTATATGTAGTACCCTTTGAAAAAGAAGGGTACTGTTTTGCTATTGAATCATCTTCATTAGAAAACTATCTAATGTTCCATATTATAATGGATGGTTCAGGAGAAATTTGGTCTTTTCCTCAAACTGAAATAAGAGGTACTATAAACTATTCAGCTTTAAGAAAAACAATAAACAAAGATAAAAAATCTGTTCACATAGATAAATTAAAAGGATAATGGCTAAGTGGGAAATCATAGAAGATATTAAGTTTAAGAAACAAGGTGGTGGTAAGGCTACTGAGGTTAGAACTATGGCTAGGTCTGCAGTTAAAGCTGCTGCAACTCCCAATAACTTAACCATTAAAACTCCTTTTGGAAATGTAACACAAGCTGATGTTGCTAAAGCTAAGGCCTTAGCTGATGGTGAGGCTGCTTATCAACTTATGATGTTAAATCGTTATTATTACCCTGACTTAAATCTTCCAGTAGCACAAGATAACACTAAAGTTAATATTCCTATTAAAGAAGGTGTTAAAGTTATTCCTAATGAACAAAAAGAAAAAGCTATAGAAAACTATGATGAAGCCTATAAATGGACTTCAGATTATATGAACTCTCCTATGTATAAAAAAATGCTTATGGAGTCATCAGCCAATACAGCAGAATTTAATGATATAAATAATGCAAGATGGTCTAATTTTAAATCTATACCCCCTTTACAAATATTACCTCAACCTGCAGATCATCCAAATAGAGGAGGGCAATCTTCAGCTTTTAATGGTCAAATTCAATTATTTCCAATGGGTTTTGAAACTAAAGGTTCTAATAGTCATGAGATATCACATTCAACAGATAGACCTAGTTTTTTTAAAGGTTTTTTCAACACAGTAATACCTCAATCAGATAAAAATTATATAGAACAATCTGCACCAACTACATTTAAAAGTAGTCCTATATATAACAATAACAAATCATATTATAACTCTTTAGAAAAAAATGACCCAAAAGGATACAAAAAGGATGTAGATTTTAATATTAACTATGTTAGTAAAGATACTGAAACAAGAGCTAGATTAAATGCAATAAGACAAGGGGCACAACAAAATAATCTTTATGATCCTTTTAAAGAAGGAGTAACTCCTGAATTATATTATAACAAACTTAAAAATTTTCAGTTTGAAAAAGGAGATAAATCAGGTTTTGACCCATTGTGGCAATTAAAAAATGTATATAGTGATGAAGAAATCATATATATGTTAAATCATATTTCTGAAAATAAAAAAGAAGATGATGGTACAGAATTAGATAATCTCCCTACAGCTAAAAATGGTGGTAAAGTATCAGGTTGGCAAATTATTGAAGATGTCCCTAAGTTTAAAAGAGGGGGTAAAACTAATTTAAATAGTACTGTAGAAGAAGAGCCAAAAAATACAGTAAAGGTAAATCAGAATGGTCAAATTATAGAATATGACCCTAGTTCTCCTGAATATAAAAAATTATATGAATCAGGTACATTAACATCTTATGACCCAAAAACAGATGCTTACATTCCCCCAACATTAAAAGAATTTACAGTAATAGAAGAAAAACCTAAATGGGCAAAAGAGAAAGAAAACAATCAGAGTAAGTATAGTAAAGATTGGTATATAGACAATTATCTGCCTAAATTTAGTAGAAATATGGGAATTTCTGCAGATAATATGAATCCTAATGAGGTTGAAAGATATAATAGTTTTATTAATGATAAAACTGTAGAAGATATATTTAAAAGATACCCCCTATTTGATTCAGATTATGCTAATGATAGATTAGGAACATTAAAACAATTTAGTCCAAAAGAAATAGAGTTGATTAAAAACTCTTCATATGCTTCTGCACTAGAACCTAATATAGGGGATGAATTTGATCAAGCCTTCCTATCATTTAATTCTGGTCCCATTCAGTTTAAAAATGAAAATTTAACACAGGAAGAAGCTAAAGAAAAAAGTAATCCTTTAGGTTTATTAGCACCTTTGTCTATCCCTTATAATATGACGTTAGGTAATCTTTATACGCAACAACAAGGTGAAAAAAACTACAGTTGGGAAAAAGCATTAAAAGGTCAAAAACCTATACATAACAGTACAGCAGCAGCTATAGCAGGAGACCCTTTAAATCTACTTGGATTAGGTATTTTTGCAAAATTATCTAGTTTAGGTAAAATTGCTAAGTTAGAAGATGCTTACCAATTAGTTAAAGGACTAGGTAAAGAAGAGGCACTTAGTAAATTAAAAAGTTTAACTAGTCTTGATAATTATGGAAGAGAAGCTTTTACTCCTATGTTAGATAATGTAGGTGTTGAAGCTTTTGGTGCAGGTAAACCTACTGTAGATAATGTTGGAAATAAATTAAAATCTCAAATAACAAATTTAAAAGAACAAGAAATCTTAGCTGAAGAATCTAGAAAAGCATTATGGGCTGATTATAAAGCTGGTAAAATTACAGGAGAAGAATATACTATTGGTGCAAAGAAATTAAATCCCACTCCATTTGATAATCCTAGACATAAGCTTGAACAACAATTGCGAGAGCATACAGTTAAACAAAATATTGCAAATACTCCACAAAAAAATATATTAAAATCTGAAGACCAATTAGGTAAAGATATTTCTGATGGAGGTACTAATAATAAAGGAGTTTTTGAATTAGAAGATAATTATGTAGCTAGGTTAAGTGCTCATGGATATGATGATGCAAGTTTATTAGTTAATTATGCTGATAAAATTAAATCACCTAGAGTAGCAAAAACACTGCAAGTTAAAGAAATAAATGGTAAAGTATATCAAGTTCAAGAAAAAGTAACAGGCACTCCTATGCCACAATTATCTGAAGCAGAATTACAAAATATACCAAAAGAACATATTGATAATTTTTGGAAAGACAAAGCTGAGTTAGAAAATTTAGGTTTGACTATAGATATAAGTGGTGGTAAATCTAATATATTTTATGACCCTAAAAAAGGATTTCAATTTATTGATTTAGGTATAAGTCCTGTTGGAAAAAATATGATGGAGTCTAATGAAATATTTGCTCAAACTTATAAAGGTTTAAAACTACCTAGTATAAGTTCTTCTCTAGGTAAACCTAAATTAAATTTTTCAACTATATTAAATGACAAAAAAAATCAATTATCAAAAGCAGTAAAGGGAACAAATAGTGTTTTTGATGAAATAAAGGGAGAACTTTTACAAGGAAAATTTAATAAAGAGTCTATTAAGAAAGGAAATGAATGGTTAAAAAATTGGATTAACCATCCTGCAACTAAAGAAAAAATTAATACTGATATAGATTCTAAAATAGATTTTGTTGCAAAATTTTTTAATAACCCTTTTGATGAAATAGACTTACTTAATTTAATTAGAACTCAATCTAGAAATTTTAAACCTAATAGTAAAGAATATTCTTTATTATTACAATTAGATGACAATCTACAACAGTATTTATCTAAAAAATCTAGAAGTCCAATTCATCAAGGAAATTGGGGAGTAAGTTATCAACATTCAGTACCTATAACATATAGAAAAGCTATAGAAGAAGGAATAAAAGAACCTGGCGACAGGTATGGTAGTTGGATTTCAAGAACAACTAGATTACCTCAAAGTAAAAGAGTAAGTACAACAATACATGAAGGAACTCATGACTGGGTATCAGAAGACGCTCTTGAAAAATCAGGAATAAGAAATATGGCTATTAAAAATATGAATCCTGAAATTAAAAAAGATTTTTTAGAATATGAAAATTGGATAAATTTAGGAGTTGATCCTGTGGAAAAAATGGGAAAAGAAAGAGCCTACCAAGCTTATTTAGCTGATCCTACGGAACAACATGCCAGAATTATGGAACTAAGATATGACTTAGAAATACCTCCTGATTATAAAATGGATTTAGAAACTGCTAAAGAAGTTTTAGATTGGATAGATAAAGGTGGAAGTAAAATAGATCCTAAATTTTTAAATGTAATAGATAAAAATCCAAAAAAACTTGCAGAACTTTTTAATAAATTTTGGTCAGTAGCTCCTTATACTATTCCAGCAGGACTTATAGGTGCAGGTGCATTACAACAAAAAAAACATGGAGGTATAATAGAAGATCCTATGGGACAATGGGCTCATCCAGGGTCAGTAACAAGAATACCTTCTAATCAAATAACAATGAGAGGTGTTAATTATCCTGTCTTAGGAGTTTCAGATAGAGGTCATACCCAAATGATGTACCCTGGAGAAGACTATTCTTTTAGAGGTAAATCAGTTACAGAGTATCCTATGATGCAAGGTGGAGGTCAAACTTCATTAAGAAATCAAATATTAAATACAAAATTACCTGCAACAAATCGACCAACCCTTAATCCTAATTTTAATCCTAATTTTAATCGTAGTACATCTACAACAAGTCCTTTAAGTTTACAGGCCTTAGGAAAAAAAGATTATGGTATCTCTTTAAATAGAAATGGTTTAAATCTTTCAGCAGGATTAAACTTAGAAGATAAAAAACCTGCTTTTAGGGCAGGAATAGATTATGGAATAGGTAGATTTTCAGGAGGTTTAAATTATGGTTATAATCAAGAAGGAGATAGAGCTCATAATTTTGGAGCAAATGCTAATTTAGATTTAGGTAAAAACTTAAATTTTAGTGCAGATGCAAACTTTGGCTCAAATAAAAATTATCAAGTAAATGCAGGTTTAAAATATAATTTTCAAGACGGAGGAGAAGTAAACTTTACTTATGCAGGAGAAAACCATAGAGTATATGAAAAAGAAAGTCCTACAGGAAATGGTAAAGGTATAGAAGGTCATATTATGGTAAACCACCCAACTGAAAATAAAAAAAGATGGGATACTATAGACCTTACAAAGATAACTAATGGTAAAGTAAAAACTGTAGCACAAGGTGTAGCATCTACTAAGAAGTGGCATAAAGAAAACCCTGAATATGCTGATGGTGGTATGATTAAAAGAGCAAATAGTACATATTCAAAAAAAAGATTATGGGATCAAGAAGATGAATGGGAAGTAATTGAATATTAAATATGATTTTAAAAATTACTACATAAAATAAAATTAAGTATTTTACTAATAAAAGTATTAGAAAAATGTATAAATATGAAAATAAGAAATAAAAGAACAGGAGAAATTAAAGAAATTTCTAAAGATGAACTTTTAAATTATAAATTAGGAGGTAAGTTAAATAAATTGGGTGTAAAAAACTCTTTATGGAATAATATCAGAGACAATGCTGGTAGTGGTAAGAAACCAACTCCAGAAATGTTAGAGCAAGAACGTAAGATTAAATCTCAATATGCTAATGGTGGTCAAATAATTAAAGACTTACCTAAAATGCAATATGCAGGTAATGCTTATCCTTTGTCTGTACCAACAAGAACTGACAGTCTTAATTTATATAACAATGCAGTAGAAATAGGAAATTATTTTGATAAACACCCTGATTATCAAGTAGTAGATACAAAAAAACAAGATGAAGAAGAATTAAGACGTGCAAAACAATGGTTAAATAGTTTGAATGCTTGGTATAAAGTTGTTTTAACTCTTAATAATCCGCCAGATGTTATTAAAAGTGCAAAAGATGAGGTAAATCGTGCTAAAGCTAGTTATGATTCTCTTATGAGCCCTCTAGATGCTACTAAAGGAAACAAAGTAGGAGTAGATAGATTTAACGCAAATGGCCGAATGGTAGATTTAATAAAAAATGGGGTTATAACTGAAGACTCTACTCTACCATATAATGAATACCGAAATGATATAAATGATAATCAATATTACCAAAGAGAACAACAGAATGGTACTTTAAATTTAGATATACCTATGCAACTTTTTGATAAAAGAATTAACCCAGATTTTAAAAAGCAATACTTGAATGAATTAAATCATGATGGTGTACTTTTATATGGATACAATCCAATATTTATAAAACCTTATGATTTATTAACTCCAGAAGAAAGAATAATAGTAGATGAAAAAAATTCTACAAATACTACTACTGCACCTACTACAAGACAAATACAAGAAGAAATAATCCTTCCTGTTAGAAAAAATGAAATAGATAACCCACAAATATCTAAAATATCTCAACCCATAATTAATATACCCACAGTCAGCCCTCCTCAAAAAGACTATGTAACAATAAAAACAGGTTCTTCTTATAGAAATCCTGATACAGGAGCATTTGAACAAAAATCTTTTAAGATAGATAAAGTAACAGGAAAAAGAATTACAGAACCTTCCTTTAAAAATGGTGGTAAAGTATCTTCTTGGGAGATAATTGAAGACTTGCCTAAAGCTCAAAATGGAAGATTTACTAATCCTCCTATATATGTATCTGATCCTAAAGATCCTAGGTTACAGATGTATAGTGATAGTTCAAATTTATACAATAGTTCTAATTTAAATAGAGTTAATGCTTTATTAAGTCAAGGTTTTAAATATGATGGTAAATTAGTAAATTTAACAGAAACTCAAAAACAACAATTTCAAAAAGATTACCAAGTTAATCTAAATAAAGGGTTACAAAAAATATTGCAGTCAGGAAATGACGGTAGAGTAGATACAAATGTAGGAGGAAATAAAGATACTAATGCTCAATACGAACTGATGCATGGAAAAATACCACCAATTAGCATAGCTCCACTATATGATAGTTATTGGAGACATTACCCTTATTTATATACTATGGAAGGTGTAGGAGAGATAGGGGGACAAGCTTATGATAAAAATGAAAAAAATTTTAAAATAAATCCTCACTACAATGTTCCAAATGCCAAAGATAAAAATGGAAATGTAATTAGAAATTTCTTTAGTGTTCCTATTTATGCTAAACCAAATCAACCTTACATATTACAAACAACTCCACCAATTCTACCACCAACACCAGGTTCAGTTATACCTGTAACAAATACTACACCTATAACTAATACCCAAGAATCCGTAGTTAATACACCAACAGTTGTTGACTCTACAGCAGTTTCTACTCCAAAAGGTTATGTTACAATAACAACAGGTTCAAGTTATAGAAATCCTGATACAGGAGCATTTGAACAAAAAACTTTTAAAATAGATAAAACAACAGGTAAAAGAATATCTGAAGATACTTTTAAAGAAGTACAAAAACCTGGACAATCTATAGCTTTATCCCCTCAATTTAAAAATGGTGGTTTGTATAGAATGCAAGATGCAGGTAAAGCTCCTTCTTCTGATGACTCTAATACTACAACTGAAGTACCATTTGATAATAAAACACTTTCAACTAGTGGAGATTTTTCTCCAGAAGAAATAGAAAAAATAGATGATTTCACTCGTAAAGAGTCTTCTGAAGATGGCTCATCATTTATAAATAATTATTTTTTACTTACTCCTGAACAAAAAAAAAGATATGATGAACAACGAAAAAGATATGATGAACAAAGAGAGATAGATTCTTATTATGATTCTTTAGCTAAATATGAAAAAGCAAAAACTGATTGGGAAAAAGATAAATCTTATTTTACTGCTCCAAAAGATGGAATAGCTTTTCCTTCTAACTATGATGATTTATCTTCTTTTGCTGATTACTGTGATCCACATTATGGTTGTTCAGGTGCAGAAAGACGAGGTTCAACAGGCATTATACGTAATGGAGATTATAGTTATAAAATAGAATATTTTAAAAAACCAAAACTTTCTAAAGAATTAGAAAAGAAAATTAAAGAAAGGCAACTAATACAAAATAATAAAGATAGACAAAAACAAGAAGAAATAAAAACTACTACAAGTACTGATACAAAAATAACACCTACTGTAATCACAAATACTGATACAAAAATTCCTACAACAGTAGTTACAAATACAGACGAAAAAACTACTCCAACTGTAATTGAACACTCTACAGTAAATGGCCCAGATAAGCGTTACTTTACTGGAATAAGTGGAAGTTTATATAGAAACCCAAGAACAGGTGCTTTTGAACACAAGGTATATAAAGCAGATGGAGTAACAGGTAAAAGACTTACAGAATCTTATTTTGAATCAGATTTAACTAACAGTGGGTCTACTCCTGTTTTTACTGCAGATGACCCTGCATATTATAGTAATCATCCTGATATATACAGAATTAGGACAGATTCAAGTAAAACATGGAATCCTGAAACAAAAAAATTTGAAGCTAAGACATGGATAGAAAATAAAGCAACAGGTGAAAGTGTTACAGACCCTTCATTTAGTCCTGTTTCTACGACACCACCAGAATCAGCAACTCCTCCAACTTATACCCAATATGGAAATCCTTCTCCAACTGTTCCAGTATCTAAAATTAAAACAGTTCAAGGTGAGTATAAAAATGGAGGTAAAATCTTAAATTTAGGTAATATAAAAAGATTACCTAAAGCAGGAAATGGTTTAATAAGTGATATAACTTCTACACTAAATCCTAAAAATTGGGGAGTACCAGATTATACTGATAAGTATAAAACTTGGAATGAAGCTTATAGTGCAGCTAAAAAAGCAGGTTTATCAGAAATAATGTGGAATAAAGGCCCTAATCCAGGAAGAAAAAATCTTGATTATGCTGGTACACCTGCACAAGAAATGAAATCTTATGGAATAACACCAGAACAAAGAGTCTTTAATCCAAGCACAGCTAGAAAAAATTTAGGAAGATTAAACACTGAAGGAGGATATGATATACAACCTTCAACAGTTTTTAAACAATTATTTAGTTCAAAAAACCCTCAAGTAGTACATCTTGCAGATACAGGCCCTGATATAGAAAAAGATGCTTTTAGATTATATTTAGGCTTGCCCCAAGAAAAAAATAGTTTTACTCCTTCTAAATATCAAAAAGGAGCTTTTGAAATAGTTAATTATAATCAAATGTTGCCTGAAGTTTTAGATGAAAACATAGAAAATCTTATAAAAACAAAAGGTAATCCAGAAAAAGAATCTATATATGGAAAACATGTTTATGGTGAGGGTAATCCTACTAAACCATTGGGTGATTATGTAATGGGTAAGCATACTGTTAAAAAAGGTGAAGATGATAAAGGTGAATATATAGAATATATTGATAATTGGGATTTAGATTCTTACAAAATAAACCCATTTAGTTTATTAAACAAAGGGTCTCATAATTATAATAATAAAATCGGTTTTAAATTATCAGACTATTTAAACCATAATATGCTTATTCCTGAAGAAATAGATGTTAATGTTGCTGTTGGTCAAATTGCTGATATGGCTAATAAACCTTTCCCTATATATGGTAGAGTCTATTACAAAGATTACGGTGATGGCGTAAAAAGAAAAATGTACTATACAGATAATGAATTAAAATCTTTTAGCACAGATAAGAATAATAAGAATTTTAATGCATTAGATTTACAAAAAGAATTAGTTAACAGAGGATATAAACTTCCTAATTCAATGCAAAAAGATGATGATGGGAATTTAAAATTTGATGGTATCTATGGTAATGAGACTAAAAAAGCTTTACAAGATTTCCAAAATAAAAAAGTAGAAGCCCCTAAAATGGCAGTACAAAAACCTGGACAATCAGAAGCTTTACCTCCTCAATTTCAAAAAGGAGGAAGTACTTCAGAAGTAACTTCAGATTCTGTAAATGGAACTACTTATAGTCGCACTGGCACTCTTGGTATGGATAGAAATCGTTTACAAAGAACAGTTACACCATACACTACTAAAAGAGATATAAAAAAAAATACCCCTATACCAACTTCTGGTCAGGATATAGATTTTAATAATAACTATTTTTACTATAAAAACTATTTTAAACCAGCGGGAACTTGGGGAGGTGGAGATACTAGAGAAAGTAGATCAGTAAAGACTACCCCTACAGTTCCATTTGAAGGAGATAAACATTGGAATAGTGAGCAGTTTATGTTAAAACCTCATTTAACTAATGATTATCCAGAATTACACACTCAAGATAATACAGTAAAACAAAATAAGAATAATGTTTTAGCTGATATGTATAAGTATCAGATGTTAAATAATCCAGATCAAAGTCAAGGAAAGTCTTTTAGACAGGCAAAAAAATATATGCGGCAAGAAATAAATCCTAAGATTAATGGGGAATTTTTAAATGCTTATAATGATGGACTTCCTACATCTGCTCGTACTAGTATGAATCCTATGTTATATTATGGGGATGAGAATCAAATTATTAATTATAATAATTATAATAGAACGCAAAATGATAATCCTGGTTTTTATGAAAATTATAAGACTGTAGATTATAACGAATTAAAAAAAATAAGCAAAGATTATTTTAAAAATTATGAAGATTTAAGTAGGAGAGATGCTAATAAAAAATGGAAATCTTGGGAAGAAAAAGCTGCTATAGATGAGCAGCAGTACAATGACCCAGAGTATATAGCATATATGAAAGATAAAAAAGAAAGAATTGCAAATGGTACATATACAAAACCTTTACCTTACGTACGCAGTGATGGGTTATCTGATGATGAAGGTTTCTTTAAAGATAATAACCTAAATTTTCCATACCAAAGTTTAATACCACCAGCAAAAAAACCAGAACAATCAGTTTCTAAACCAGTTATTAAAAAATCAAATATTAAGATAGTACCTGGGGGATATAAAAATGGTGGTAAAACAAAAAAATCAAATTGGCAAATAATAGAATATTAAAAAATTAATATAAATAAAATGAAAATTAAAAACCCAGAAACCGGTGAAGTAATAGTAATTCCTCAAGGAATGGAAGATGCTGTAAGAGATGCTATTGAATCAGGTAATGATCCAATAGAAGCTATGCAAATGAAATATGGAGGAATTCATATCAACCCTGCTAATAAAGGTAAATTCAATGCAACTAAAAAAGCTACCGGTAAAACTACTGAAGAACTTACTCACTCTAAAAATCCATTAACTCGTAAGAGAGCAATTTTTGCTCAAAATGCTTCTCGTTGGAAACATCAAGATGGAGGTCAAGCTATGCAACAACAGCAACAGCAACAACCTCAAGGAGGTGGACAAGAAGACCAAATGCAACAACTAGTTCAAATGGCTGAACAAGCTCTAGCTCAAGGAGCTTCTCCAGAAGAAGTTGCACAAATGTTAATTCAACAAGGTGTACCTGAACAAGTTGTTCAACAAGTAATTCAATATGCTATCCAAGATTTACAACAGCAACAACAAGCTCAAGGCCAAAACCCTGAAGAACAAATGCAACAACAAAACCCTCAAGAAGAACAAGCTGAGATGGGATATGGAGGTATGAGCATGTATGATGATGGTGGAATGGCTATGTATGGTAATGGTGGGGGAATTGATAATCCAGGTTTTAGAGCATTACCAGCTTATGTACAACAAGATATTATTAATAATATGCGAACTGGTGGTAAGTTTTTACGTAAAGCTGTATTTGGAACATATGATGCAACAAATACTAATAGTGGGATGGTTAATAATACAAAAGCTTATGACCCTAATGCAAGTAAATTTAATTGGAACTCAAGCCCAAATCAATTTTCTAATAAACCTCTTGCAGGTGTTACTGGTTTTGTTGGTAAGCCTACTGTAGGTAGCCGTTCTCAACCAAGTTTAAATCCAAATGTAAGTTCTTCAACATTACCTTATTCTGGAAGACCTTTAGATATAGGATTAAAAGATAACAGTTTTAATGATAGATATAACTCTCAAAATATTTTATCAGGAAAGTCTGATTTATTAAGTACTCATCAAAAACCTAATAGTAATAAAGATTTATATAACTATAGTGGTTATAATGTAGGAGGAAGTGGTTATTTTAATAGAGGTATAAATCATTTAAATAATGCAGCCAATTCTTTTATAGAAGGTTCTCAAAATAAAAGATATGGTGGCTTACATAGAATGGACCCAGGTGGGTTAGCTTTATCTAATACAAGTAGCAATGCAACTTGGGGACAAGGTTTAGGTAATTTAGGTACAGGTACAAGTTTTACTTCACCACCTCCAACTGCACCAATAGATGGTTTTCAAATGGACCCTAATCAAGCTCAAGAACAAGTCCCTTTAGATAATACTGTTTTACCTCAAAATCAGGCTTCTTCACAAAAACCAAATGGTATGTATAAATGGGCTGCTGGTATAGGAAAAGCTTTTTCAAATAATAATGTAAATTATGGAATAGGTGCATATGAAACAACAAAAGGAATAGAAGATCTAAGTAAAGGTACAGTAGAAATATTTGGTAATAACAGATCTAACAGAAATGCATTAGGAGATGAAGCTAATAATCTAAGAAGTGCTATGAGAAATGATTATCAAAGAACTGGTAAAAGACCTACTGATGGTAATGCAATAATAAGCAAATATGGAGGTAGGATGATGCAAGATGGTGGTGCAACTTATGCTGATAAAATGAAAGTATCTAAGGACAGCCCTGAAGCAGATTTTATAGCAGAAAAAGGAGAATACATTGTAAACAATGGTGTAGCTTCTAAACTAGAAACAGGTGGTTCACATGCTTCAGGTAATGACACTGCTATATCTTTAGATAAGTCTTCAAACCCTAGTTATGTACTATCTGATACTCCAAGACTAAAACAATTACAATTTGGTGGTAAAAGAGTATCTCCTTCTAAGTATGCTGAAATGGCTACAGTAGAGGCATTAGGTAAAACTCCAGATCAAATCCTAAAAGCTTATACTGCTTTTACTAAAAGAGCAGGAACAGAAGGAAAAGTATTTGGAGACAGAATATCAGATGCAACTAACCAACTACTTGCTCAAAAGTATCAAAAAGATCTAGCTACAGTAAAACAAATAGCTGACCAAGCTTACCATAAACAAGAGCAATTAAAACATGCTATGGGAATGGATAATGACTTAGACCATGCACAAGAAGTAAATGGAATGAGTATGGCTAAATCTGGTGGAATGCAAGATGGTGTTCATATGAATTACTTTAATGCTCCTGCAGTTCAGTATGGTGGTAGTCCTCAATTATTTTCAGACCCTTCTGAATTAGGTTACAATACTACTCAAATGGCTTATGGGGGATTACATAAAATGCAACTTGCTGGTAAAGCTATTCCAATAAGTAAAGCCCCTCCTGTATATTTAAGTGACCCTAATGACCCTAGAATAAGAATGTACAGTGATAGTTTAGCTCAATTTAATACTACTAAACCTTTTATAAATGAAATAAATCGTCAAAATAGAACTGGAGTTTATGATGAACGTAAATTAGCACAACTTCAAGCTAATAATATGAGATCTTTTTCAGGAAGCCCTTTATACGATTTTAGAGGTAATGTTATAGGAAATTCTCCTATATCTAAATTATCTAAAAACACTAAAAATATGTATCCTACAAGTAACAGAACTTTAAATAGTTCTATACATACTAAAAGACCAATGACCGATGCAGAGTGGGAAGCTGCTGTAAGAAATGCTTTTGTAGCAGAAACTCCACAAGCTTCAGAAGACTTACAAAATAGGATAATGCGAGTAGATGTAGAACAACCTTGGAGAGTAGATTCATATAAAGAACCAACAAATCCATATATATACAGACCTGAAAGAGATAAAGAACAAGAAATAGATCTTCCTACTATGGGTAATGTGGGTACAAATCAACAAATATCTCAACCTATAATTAATATACCTACAGTCAGTGCCCCAAGAAAAGATTATGTTACAATAACAGATGGACAAGGAAGAAGAAATCCAGAAACAGGGGCATTTGAAAGCCAAACATACAAAATAGATAGAGTAACAGGTAAAAGAATATCAGAACCAGAATTTAAAAAACAAAATGGTGGTATGTATAGAATGGCTGGTGGAGGAAATGCTTCAAATACAACAAGACAACAGTCACAAATTGATTATGAAAAACGATATGGTATTAAACAAAATACAGGAAATGTTGGTGTTGATAAATATGCAGATATGCAAGACAAATCAAAAATAGGTTTTGGAAATGCTGAACAAAATTTAAAAAGTTTTTCTCAATGGGAAAATATATACCCAGAATATAATGAGATAATGGCAGAAATAAATAAGCCAGGTGGTCCAGGAAAAAATAACCCTAAAGTTGGAAATTTTCAAAGGTGGTTTAATAATGATTATATACCCCAACAAGTAAAAAAACTTAATGATGATAGAGTTGCCGCTGGACAATCAGCATACGATGCTACTCAATTAAGTCAATTAAAAACTGATCTTATAAATGATTTTGGTTTTGATAATACTACAGGTCAAGGGACTGATTCTGATTTTGGAGCTTTTACGTCTTCAAGAACACCTCTAAACTTTAGTTTTAATAAAGAAAAAGAAAAAGAAAAGGAAAAAGGAGATGAAATTGATATACCAAACTCTAATATTGAGAAAGGAAAAGAAAGACCTACTTATGATATACCACCTGCTAATTTTTATATACCACAGTCTTATGGTAGAAACCCAATAGGCCTAGCATTAGCTCAGCCACAAACAATAAGACCAGCTAAGCTAAACATACAACCAGAGTTGAATGAATACAATAGAGGTATTAGAGGAGCTTTTAGAGGAACACAAGGTAATACTTCAGTAGATGTAGCTCAACAAATGCAAGGACTAAACAACCTATACGGTGCTCAAAATAAACTATATGGTCAAAAGTACAACTTTGATGAGCAATCAAGAATGGGTGCAGAACAATTTAATGCACAAGCTATTATGAACACTGATGCTGGTAACATACAAAGAATTGGTGCTCAACAAGATGCTATTGCTAGAAGAGAAGGTATATTAGATACTCAAAGAAGAACAGACTTCCAAGCAGGTTTAGAAAATTCTCAGAAAGAAAATGCTTATAGATTATCTAAAGACTACATAAATAGGTATTTTGGACCATTATCAAATAGTGGAAATCTATATTCATATAATCCTGATACATTAACTTCTGCTAAAAAGGAAAAAACATATACTATGGCACAAATTAATAAGATGAAAGATTTGACTGATATGCAAAAAAAGGAATTAGGATATGGAAAATATGGAGGTTCATTAAAAAAGATTAAGTTAAAACTAAGAAAATAACTTATAAATTAATAAAATCAAGTGAAATTAGTTATGTATTTGGATATGTAACTAATTTTGCTTATTATTGTAAACTGTAATAATTAAAAACAAATGCCAGGATTTTCCCAATATTCCCAAATAGTCAAACCAGCTGAATACGTAGAGCCAGTATCCCTAGATTTACTAGCTAAAGGAACTGTGTATAGAGAACAAATGCTAGAAAAAAACATAGAAGGTATAGATAACCTTATATATAATGCAGAGAATATGCCTTCTTTACAAGGTATTGATACTGAAAAAAAGAATGAAATTATAAAAAAAATTAAAGAACAAGCTTCTCAACTAAGTTATTCTGATTTGACTAATCCAGCTATAGCTAACCAATTAAAAGGTTATATTACTTCTGTAACTAAAGACCCTGATATGCAAGGTATTATGCAAAGAGGATATTCTTATGAAACGGAATTAAGTAATAAAAAAGAAGCAGCAAAAAAAGGTAATGGCTACTACTCTTCAATATTAGTTCAAGCTCAAGACTACTTAGATAAAGGACTATACCTAAAAGATAAAAGATTTAGTGGAGAAGGTGCTGCTATTCCGGAAATAAGCAAATTAGTTACAGAAGCTTTAAAAAATGTACCTAAAGTTAAAAAGAATGTTTATAGTAATGGTAGGTGGATACCTATAGAATCTTACGATGATGATGCTTTAAAAACTTCTTTAACTGATGAAGTTTTTAATAGACCTGATATACAGGACTATTTATATTTTCAAGCAGAACAACAATATAAAGATTTTAACTGGGAAGATGAAGGTGTAAAAAAAATACAAGGTTATTTAACTGCATATGAAGATCAAAAAACTAAAGCAAACTTAATATTAAAAACTGACCCTCACAATCAAAATGCTTTAACAGCAATTTCTGATGCAGATGCTTTTATTAATAAATATACTCCTCTAATAAGTAACCCAGGTGCTCTTGGAGAAAATTTAAAACAAGCTACAATGAAAGATATGGTAGCTAAAGTAGTACAAGAAAGAATAGCAGCAGCTGATTTTACTTCTGAAGAAGCAATTATATTTGACCAATTTGCTTTAAATAGTCAAAAATTACAAGATGATATATTAAAAGAAAACTTAAAATTAATTGCTCCAGGAGCTATAGCATTAGGCATAGACCCTCAAGTAGCTTTAAGAGATCCTGCATTAGCTAAACAAGCTTTAGCAGAAACTCAAAGAATACAAGTTTCAACAGCTGCAGCTAAATATGAAGCTAATGTAAAAGCTAAATCTGCAGCCTTAAAACAAAGTGTAGCTAACATGGGTAAGCTATCAGATCAAGAACTTGTAAGTTATCCAGGAACAGATGGTAGCCCTGTGACACTCCAATATGGAGAAGTTAAGTCCAAAGTTATGACAGTTTCAAAAGATGAAGCTAAAACTATGGTAGCAGCAATATACAATCAAGGTAATCCTGATAAGCATATTAATGCAGAAGATATTATTGTTACTGGAGATAACAATAAAAGGACTTTTAAAGTTAGAGAAAATTATTTTAGTGGTGATCAATTAATTGGAATTGAGGAAATTATAGATTTTAATAACTTTATGCCTGCTGCAACTGGTGAAGGTACGTCAGACTTTTTAAACAATTTTATGGAGCAAGGAATGCTAGCTATAATAGAAGATCCATCTATAATATTACCACTCGAACATAAGAAAAAATTAACAGAAAAATATACACAAGAAGAAATAAAAGAAGCTGCTAAAGAAATATATAAAAATAAAGGTATTGGTATGGTTAATATAAATACTATAGAAGATTATATAAAACAACTTCGTCAACTACCAAAACAAAAATAAAATGCCAATAGATTGGGATAAAATAAAAAGTGCAGCTGGGACACCAACAACACCAAGTACACCAAGTACACCAAGTACACCTACTACTAAAACAACTCCAACAATTGATTGGGATAGGATTGACAAGGCAGGGGAAGAATATAAACTTACTCATGCTGCAAGTGCTAAACCTACTCCTCCAGAAGAGAAGACTTTTAGTGATATATTATTTGCTAAGGGGGTATTTAAACCTTCTACTTCAAATTTAACTATGCAAGTAGGGGAAACTCAATCTTTTTATCAGTTAATGTTAAAAGCTTCAGCTCAGGATTTAACAGGTAGCTCTAATCCTAATTTATCTAATATGCCTGAAGATGAGCAAGATAGGTTTATGATGCAGGCACAATTATTAGCTAATAAAAAAGAAAAAAATTATAACGAAATAATAACTTCTGATAAACCTTGGGAAGAAAAGTCTAAAAAAATAACTGAATACTTTCAAGATTTCTCTTCTAAAACTTTAGAAGAAAAGAATAAAATTAATCAAGACATTGAATCTTCAGACAATAGGCTTGCAGCTATTAATAAAGATTTAACTTATGTTAAAAGATACTTAGCTAAAGATCCTTGGTTAGGATCTCCAGAACCATCTTATAGAATAGGTGAATACCCTGATTTAGAAAAAAATAAGGCTAGGGATACTCATGACTTAGATTACTTTACAAATTTACTTAATAAAGAAAAAGCCAATAATAAATATTTAAAAGAGTCCTCTTTAAAACTACAACAAGATGTAAGAGACCTTAAAGGAGAATTAAGTGCTCCGGCTTTTTATTTAAACCCAATAGCTTCAGCTACAAGAGAAAATCCTAAATCTCTTGTAGATATGAGTGATCAAGAACTATTATTTAACTTAGCTAAATATAAAACTGAAGGTAACAGTCTATTGGGTAGTGACCTTAAAGTTGGTGCTATGCACCCTTTTGAATCTACTTTTAACGGTAAACAATTAAAAGATATTCTTAATAATAAGTTTAATGTAACTGATTTATATACTGAAGATGAAATTGCAAAAAATGGTCTAGAGATACAACAAGATCTTTTTGGTTTTCTTGGAGGAAAAGAAGGAAGGGATGAAGTAAATTTAGACTATGCAACTAAAAAATTAACTATAAACCTAGAAAACTTTCAAAAAACAACATTAGATGGTCTTAATGATTTTAAAGCTAATATAGAAATAAATAAAAAGCAATATCTAGAAGCCATTAATTACCAAAAAGATGAACAGAAAAAAGCTCTTTTAAAAGCTCAAAAAGAAGGTAAAATTATAGATCCAGAATCATTAAAAAAATGGAATGCTCAAATAGATGAGTTACAACAAAAGTATCAAGATCAATTTCTTTTAGAAAAGAAAGCTAATAATATAGATAAAAGTTATTTTGGAGACTATAGAGCATGGACTCAATATACACAAGATAGGGATGAAAAATCTAATCAATTAAAACTTAAAGGTTTTAATTCAGAACAAGAATTTGAAAAACCTTTTATTCAAGCAGTTTATAAATCAATATTTTCTATACCACAAGCTTTAAGAACCTATAAAGATGCTTCTTTAACTGGTTTAGGTTACATGAGTAAGGAAGAACAAGTTGCTAATCAATTGTATGCAAACTATGAAAATAATTATGATAAGGCATTATATATACCTGAAGCAATAAAAAATAAACAGCCACTTAAACTTGGTTATGATAAAGATGGTAATATAGATTGGAGTAAGACTGAATTTGACATGAAAGCTACTGTAAGAGAAGGAATAAGTACTCTTGTAGAATCTATAATGTTATTTGAAACAGGTGCGGCATTTGGTGAAGGGTTCTTAGGAGCTGCTAATAAAGGAGCAGCTGGTTTAGCTACTAAGCTTGGTTTAAAGTCTGTCGGAGAAGTTGCAGGATTAGAAGCTTTACTTGGTAAAACAGGTGGTAAATACTCTACTAAATTTTTAGGTGAGATGGCTGGTATAGTACCAGCTTCACAACTTCTTATGGAAAAAGACATTAAAAGTCAAAATATGGATGCCTTTCTTAGAGGTGACATAGAGTCTATTAATGATGTTATATCTATGGGCGAGCTTCAAAAGATAAATGAAGGTATAACAGAAATGATGTGGCAACCAGAATTTAAACTAATAAGACAATTTGGTAAAGTAGAAGGTGATATTATAAGAGATTTTGCACTTAAAAAGTTATTTCAGAAAGCTGTTGGTAAAAGTTTAATACCTGCAGAGGGTAGATTCTTGTTAAACATAATAGGTAAACATATTTTACAAACTCCTGTACATGAAGGCCTAGAAGAAGTTTTAGGTAATAAAGGAACTGATATAATAAATGAACAATACTCTAAACGTAATTTATCTTATAATCCTGAAAAGCAATTTACTTTTAGTAATAACTTAGAAACTTTTCTTAATACAGCTTTAACTATGTTTCCTACTGTATTTGGAGGAGTTGCTAGTGAAAGTGTTGGATTAGCTCAAGCTTTACCATCAATGAAGTATGATTTAGGGGCTTATTCTGATCATATGCTACCTTATGCTAAAGAGTTTATTTATTCAGAAAAAGTTTCAGATAAAGAGTTAAAAAAACTATTACCACAATATACTAACAGAGATCAGATTTGGAATCAAGTTTTACAAACATCTAAAGATTTAAAAAAATCTTTTGAAGATGCTTCTCCAATAACTTCTAAATTATTAAAAGATAGTGATAAACATAAATATTTTGAACTAGTACATTCTTTTAATGAATTAACTAAAACACCAGAATCTATTGAAGCTAATGCTGATAAGATACTTGCTGTAGAGGAAAAAATGAATGTTTATAAAAAGAAAGTTTCTGATAGAGAGGAATTACTTAAAACTAATATGGCTAAGGCTTTAAGTAAAGAACTTCCTGATAGAATAGAAGAATTAGATTTAGGATCTAATAATTTACCAACTCTTCAAGCAGTAGCTGAAGAACTAGAAACATATTTAGATATATTAGGAACTGATAAAAAATATGATGAACAAAGAGAACTTATAAAAAAGCATATAAGTGATATAGAAACTAGAATAACTTCTCTAGCTGTACAAGCTGAAGATATAGCAAACCCTGAAAAGAAGTTTGCTAAAGAAGCAGAAGTAAATAATACTAAGAAATCTATTACTTTTGAAAGAGAAACTGGTCCAGTAAATATTAAATTTGGCAAACGATATGTTATGTCAAAACAAATTGTTTTATCTGCAGGAGGAAGTCAAATAACAGAAAGACCTACTATTATTATAAACAAAGATAATGGAGATGGAACATTAGAAGTTCTTAAAGATGGTAAACTTGAGAATATACCTATAGAAGATTTAGCTGATTTTAAATTTACCACTACTGACCAAATAGATCAATGGAGAAAAGATAAAGACCCAAGAGCTTTTATGTTTGACCAAGAGAATACTGTTTTTACTTACTCTTTCTATAAAGAAACAAAAAATAGAGTTAAAGAACCTAGGGGTAGGTTAAGGTATGACCCTGAAACTAAAAAAGTTTCATTTGTTTATTTAGATAATAATGGTGAAGAGCAATCTTACCCACTAAGTAAAGAGCTTATAATAGATTTTATGGATGGTAAGAAAACTTATTTATCTGTAGCAAGAATATTACAAACACCAGAGCAAGCCGCAGAGACTGAAGCTAAATATCAAGAAAGACAAGCTAAGATAAAAGAAGCAGGTAGATTAATGGACTTATCTAAAATTCAAAGTCAGACTTCAAGAAGATTAGAATTTCTTAATAATTATCTAGATTCTATTGTAGAAAATCTAATTAATAAAGAAGAAGAAGTAGAAAAAGCTAAAAAAGAATTAGAAGCTTTAGACAAAGAAATAAAATCTTTATTAGAAGCTTTAGATAAAAAAGAAACTAAAACTAAAAAAGGTACTGTAAGAGTTGATGTAAGAAAACTACTTACTACTTTAAATGATTTACAAAATACTCATAGAAAACTAGAAGATACTTTAGCTGAACTGCAAAGTCAAAAAGAAGATATTGACAGAGAAATAGTTTATATAGAACAATACAAAAAGAAAGAATTTGATTCTGAAACATCTATTGTAGATCAATTTATAGATGATTGGGTAGATTTAGGTGAACATAGAGATGCTTTAGAAAAGACTGTATTTTCTTTAACTGAATTGTCTACACACATAAAAAGTGTTATTGGTAATGTTATCAAACTTGTAAACAAACTAGTAGATGGCTTTAAAAATGTATATGGTAAAGACACTCTTCTCTCTTTTGATCATAATCAAATCTCTGAATTATTAGCTATTGACAAGTTAATTACTAGTCAATACCCAGACTTAACATCATTCTTACAAAGAAACCCTGAATACTTAAAAAATTTAAACAAGTTTAATGACTTGGTTAATAATAACTTAGATAAGTTAGAAGGTTTAGAAAAAGAATTAGACAATATTAGAAAGTCTATTACAGCTAATATGTCTTTAGTTAATACAACTAATGATAATATCAGGTATCAAGAGAAGTTAATTAATGAAGCACAAAAGAAAGAACAAGAGTATACTAGTGAAAGTAATTTACAAAGATTATCTAACCTAGCTAAAGATATCTTTAAAGATCAAGATAATAATCAAACTAATAATGAAGTAGGGGATAATGAAACTGATTTAGAGAGTACTCCAAAAGAAGGAGCTAAAATACCTTTAACTGATTTATTTTCTTCTACAACTTCAGGTGCTGAAGAGAATACTTTAAATCTTGGTGTTCCTGCTGTTAAAAGATTACAAAACTTCTTAAATACTGTAGAAGACCCTCAAGCTTATAACTTGCTTATTATAACTAAAGATAATGCTAAAAAATATGGTCTTGAAGGAATTTTATATACTAGCACTAGTATAAAAAATGACAATGATGAAGAAGCTAATAATGATATTAAATATGTATTAGTAAAAATTGATGCATCTAATAAAGTAATATTTATTGATGAAAATGGCAATGAACTTACTACTCCTGACAAAGATAATGTAGTTTACACATCAATGAGAACTGCTAGTCTTACTTATGCTAATGGAGAAAAAAGATATTTTTACAAAGGTGACCCTACTAAAGAAGAGGAATTAGCAAATAAACTAAGTGAGGCTCATTCTAAAAACAGACAAAATGTTATTGACACTATAAAAAGTGGTAGTGACATGGTCACTGAAATAACTTTTGTTTCAAGAGGTAGAGTTGTAGAAAATGGACAACCTAATGCTGTATCTGATGCAATAGATCTTGGTGGTGTAGATTTAGCTACTAAACAAATAATACAGATACCAACACCTTCTGAGCCTAATTCTAAAACAGGTAGAATTATATACTTTGGTACTCAATCCATAGCTATGCCTATAGGTAGGCCAGTTATATCCCATCAACAACAATTTGGATTTCTTGACACTATGAAATTTAATAGTACTCATGGGGAGAAGTATCTTAAAATTTTCATGAAAATCTATAATGATTATAAGAATGGTGTTAAATTAGACCCAGCTTTGTTTTCATTTATAGAAAAAACTCTTTACTTTAGAAATCCTGAAAAGGTTTCTAAGACAACTCAAACTGCTCAAACTTCTGCTCCAGGTAGAAGTCAAGTTTGGATGAGTAAAGGAGAAGATGGTATTATTTATCTTAATTTAAGTTCAGACTACAAAATACCTTTTGTATTAGAAAAAGGAAACTTAAAAGCTTTAGACTCTATTAGAGCTTATTTTATAGGTAAAGGTGAAAAAGGAATATACCATAATGTTGATGCTAAGAATATGGTAGGTAAACCATTTATAGAAATTGTTGATATTAAAGGTAATGAAATAGTTAAAAGAGAATGGAATTCTTACCAAGAGTATTTAATTTCTAACACTTACCCAGATGGAACTAAAAGAGAAGTAGAAGATATACCTTTAACTATAAAAAGAAATCCTTCTACAGAATTACAACCTAATGTTGGTGGTAGATATATTGTATATGAAAATAAGATTAATGATGGTATTGTTAAAGCTTATAATACTGTTCAACCAACTAAAGTTGAAACTCCAGCACCTGTAGTATCAAATCCACCTCAAGCATCTTCAGAAATTATTTATACAGAAACTCCGGTATCTAATAATAAATCAGATTTAAAAGATGATACTATATATAAAATTACAACTCCTACAACTGAAGGTAATAGATACTACACTCTTTCTTTTAATAGAGCTAAAAAAACTATTGAACTATTAGGCACTAATAGTCCAGTACCTAATGATAAAATTAAAGGTTTTTTCAAAACTATACTTTTTGGTAATCAACCTTTTCAAGATACTAGTAGTATAGCACAATTAACTCCTAATAAACCTGTTGCTGCACAATTTAGTAATACTTTTTCAGAGTTATTAGGAGAAGCTCCAAAAGAAGAGACTCCTGAAGCTAATACTCCAAACCTTAGTAATATAATGAGTGAGTTAGGTTTACCTTCACAAGTTATTCCTACACCTACACAAGATCCTACAAATACTACCAACACTACTGAAGCAGCTCATGAAGCCTTAGCAAAGATAAGAGAAGCTGCTAAAAATAACCCTAATCCTGGTGCTAATGCTATTGATTATAGATTAGCTCACAAAACTACTTATAAGTTAGAAAACTTAGTTAAAGCTAAAGAATGGTTAGCTGAAAGATTACCTAATATTAAATTCAGTACAGTTTTTGGACTTATAGATGGTAAAGCTTGGGGAGTTATGAGAGATGCATCTATTATTCTATCTAACCTAGCTGAAGAAGGAACTGTGTATCATGAAGCTTTTGAGATTGTACATAAGTATTTCTTAAACAATAGAAAATTAACTAACCTAAGAAAAGAGTTTAGATCTAGAGAAGGTTTTTTTATTGACCATCAAACTAAAAAGAAAGTTAATTATAAAGACGCTACTATACACCAAATAAAAGAACAGTTAGCAGAAGAATACAGAGAATATGCTTTATCAGATGGCACTAAATTATGGAAAGGTGAAAAGATAAAAAAATCTTTATTTAGACAAATGATTGATTGGGTAAAAAACTTTATATTAAGACCTGAGACTATAGAAAGTGTATTTAAAAAAATATCAGAAGGTAAATACAAAGATAGAGTTCCTGTTATAGATACAAATGACATAAATAAAGATTATAAGATTTCTGATTTACAAAGAACTAATCCTGTTCTATATAATGACTTAATGAAATCCATGACATTTCTTATGACAGATATGATGGAAAAAGAAAATAAAAGTATTCCAGAAATATTACTTAATGAAAGTTATGACCTTAGAGCAGAACAAGAAGTTGTAAAAGCTAAGTTAGATGCTTTTTATGGTGGAAAGTCACTAAGAAGCTTAGCAGAAAGTTATAGTAAAGAGTCTTTTATAAGTGCTTTTAGCTCACCAAATGAAATAACAGAATTATATTCGGTAGTTGCTGAGTTTGCTCCAGCAATGATGTCTAATTTTACGTTAGTTGTTGGCCCTAATTCTACTGCGGAACAACAATTAGGTAAGTTGTATGATGTTCTTTATACATATAATTATTTAGCTTCTAATTGGGAAGATGTTAAAAAAGACCACATTAAATACTTAAAAAAGTATAGTATAGAAATTACAACTGAAGAAGAAGATGAAGAAATTAACATAGATGACCAAGATTCTCAAACCAATCAAAGTGAAATTAGAGATATATTAAAAATAAGTAGAAAACTAAATGCTAGTACTGAGATAAAACTACTTATTTCAATGTTAAGAGAACAAGAGTATATAGATGAGTCAGAAGATATGCCACAATTTGGTAGAGTTTTAAAAGCTGCGGAAGAAAGAAAAGCAAGATTTTCTATAAATACTTTAATGATGTCTAATTTAGTAGACTATAATAAGACTATTATTAACTTGCTTTATAAGTTTGCGCCTGCTACAACTTTTGAGGAAATGGCAGATATTCTTAAAAAAGAAGCTCTTGTAAATGCTTCTTTATTACCTCTTATAAGTAAACTAAAATTAGTAGGTTCTCCTGTACTGACTAAATATGACGTAGATTTAAGAAATAAATTCTTTGTCACATTTAATAATATGGAGATTGCCACTAATAAAACAATCTTAAATACCGACTTAACGGGTTCTCTTATAAATATAAATAAGTTAGAGTCTGTAAATCAACTTAAGAATACATGGTTTAATAACATGAAAAGTAATAATGATGTATTTATTATTACAGAAGAAGGGACTAAGATAAAATTATCTAATTTAGGAGTCACATCTATTAAAAACTTAGATGATGCTCTTACTATGTTTAATGCTTTAGGTATAGATTTTTCTGTTAATACTAAAGTAATGTCTAAGGATGATAAAGAAAAACTATTAAAATCTGGTATAGATTTATTTAAAATAATAAGTACAAATAATCCTGATTCAGTATTTTATAATAGTGCTGTAGCTGGACCTACTTTAACTAGTATTGCTACATTGCATAACAAGTATGTTGATAATTACAAAGAACCTCAGCATCTTAATATTGAAGGAGAACCTGTACAAAATATTATTTTACAGAACTTTGTAGGTTATATATTTAAAGCTTTTAATAATTCTCCTACTTTAAGTAGTTTAGTAAACATGATACCTCAGTTAAACCCTGCTGCTAATAATAATGCATGGTTGTCTTATTCTCAAGTTTTAGGTGAAAATACTTTATTCTTTAAAGATGGAAAAAGAATTAAAGAACTTGCTTTAGAAATTGTAGATGGAGCAGAAGCTAAAGATGGTAAACAAGGTAAGCCAACTTCAGATTTATCCTTATCTGATAGATTTTTACAAGAGTTTTCTTATAACTTAAGTGGTATTTATTATGTACTTACACCTGCAGATACTAAAACTGAATGGGCTATTAAGTTTGGTAATTTTGTTAATAGGGTTCAGGCTTCTAATGATGCTTATATTTTAGATATTTTTAGAAAGTATTTAAAAGCTGAAATAGAAACAGCAAGACAAGGTAATCCAGGTAACTTAAAAGAACTATCTAAGAAAAACAATAAATTAAGATTTTTTGCTGACATTTTAACTTCAGTAGATCTAGATATAAAAAGTACAAAGACTACTGACCAACTAATAGAAGAAAACTTAGAAGCTATTAATAAAGATATCTTAGCTTTTATAAACAATTCTACTAAAAAGACTAAGCAAACTTTAAAAGATTACAATCTAATACTACCTTATAAACCAAAAGAAGAAGTAGATGCACAAGGATTTACTCCTATAAAAAGTGGAGAAAGTAAAGAAGCTTATATTATTCCTTTTATAGGTAATGAGTTTGTTGGAGAAGGTTTAGACACTAAAGAACTAGATGACTTAATACGTTTTAATGATATTAATTATATCTTTAATATCATGGAACAGTATAAAGTTCTTTATGGTGACCCAGCTCAATGGAAAGATCCTACTAAGAGGGTTAAATCTTTTGTATCTGGAAGAACATCTCTTGTACACTCTGCACAATACTTTAATGATTTTAACAATCAAGCTAATAATAACCTACCTTATTTAACTAAAGAAGGGGTAGAAACTACTGTAACTTTAAAACCTGGTGATTTTGGTTATTCTTTTTATGACGATACTATAAAAACACAAACTTATATAGGGCCAGTAGTGTCTTCTCCTCAATATGAAATAATATTAAATGCATTAAGAAATAGCGTATCTCAAGACTTATTTCAAAAAAACTATGACGAATTAATTAGTGACTCTAACATTGCTAAAGTAAATGAATTAGTAGAAGCAGATAATTATGAATCAGTTGAAGAAGCTGATGGACAAGCACTAGCATTACCTAATGGTTATAAAGAAATTAGACAAAGATCTAATACTTGGACAGATGCTGATGAAGAACAAAAACAATGGGATGATGCTTTATGTAGACAAGAAAAATTAACCGGAGTAGATTATTACACTAAAAAATCTATAAATAATATTACTGTAGAAAATTTATACCCTAAAGGAAAAAGAGGAGTTGATCTTAAAGCCAGGGATATACAAATATTAGAAAAAGGTAATCCTTTCTTAATAAGATCTAAAGAAGGGAAAAAAACCGGTATTATAAATGTTTATAAGCCTATTTACTCAGGGTTTAAAGATACTACTTCTGCTATACAGAACTTAGATAAAATGTCTATTGCTCTTATAAATTGGAGAATAGCTAGAGGAACTAGTTCTCAAGATTTTTACATTGAACACTATAAAAAGAATACTACTTATATCAAAATGGAGTCTGCTAATAAAGTTGGACAAATTAACTCCCAGACTGAACTTTATAATAAAGATGGTAAACCTAATACTGATGTAAAACATGAGTTTTTATTGTTTAAGTATTTTGGTTTACAAGTAGAAACTATTGCACAAAAAACAAAATCAACACTAGGTACACAGTTAACTAAATTAGCTACACTTAATTTAATTTCTAATGGAGTTCCTATTGACTTTATAAGAAAGCAAAAAAAGAATAACATAAATGTAACAAAAGAAGAAGTGCAAGATGCATGGGATAACTTAACACCTGAACAAAAACTTGCTCAAAGTGAATTATACAAATATATAAGAAGAAATACTGATCTTCTTAAGTATATGAAAATAATGGCTAAGGATAAGATTTTTAAAGATTTTGGTGTAGAACAAATTGTAGTAAATGGTGAATCTGTAATATCATTTACTAACTTTGAAAAATTTGCCGAACTAATTAATAATGAATTAGAAAACAGAGATGCACCTGAAAACTTAAAAAAAGCAGTACAATTAGACCCAACTACAGGTAAATTCTACTTACATTTTGACACTGTCATAGGTTCTGAAAAACTAGAGTCACTTTTAACATCTATTATAGATAAGAATATCTTAAGACCTAAGTTATTTGGTGGGCAAATGCCACAAATATCTTCAGCTCTATTTGAAAAGAACCCTAGGATCTATAAAAAGAATATTAATGGTAAAGATGTTTTAGTGTCTAATGATCTTAAATTTTACTCAAATAAAAAAGGTAAGCAGTATTGTGAAGTATACTTGCCTTTTTACATGAAAGAATTTATAGAACAAGGACGAGAATTAAGTATAGAGGATATTCCAGATAATCTAAGATTTGGTGTAGGTTTTCGTATTCCTACACAAGAAGGAAACTCTTTAGAGCATTTTAAAATAAAAGGATTTTTACCAGTAGAATATGGTAATGCTATTGTTGTACCTTCAGAAATCACTAAAAAAGCAGGTTCGGATTTTGATATTGACAAGTTAAATATATATTTATATAACTATATTGTTAACAAAGAAACAGGTAAGCCTGAAAAAATTGAATATTCTTCAGGTAAAAGTAAAAAAGATGTAGAAGGAAGGTATTCTAGTTTTATTAAATCTAAAATAAAGGATTATTTTGACATTAAAAAAGAGGTTAAAAAAGATTCAATAGAGTTTAAAGAAACTCAAAAAGAGCTTGAAAAAAACTTTAAAGAGTATCAAGAAGAATTGTTAAGTATTCGTAGTGAAACTATTTTACCTATTAAACAGGCTTTAGATGACATTAATACTAAAATACAAAACAATATAGATGTATCTCAAGACATATATGATCAAGGTTATGAGATATTTAAGTCCTTACCTATAGGTATTCAACAACAATTCTATGATAGAAATAAGAATATAAATGAGTTAGTGAATAGTGGAAAAGAATCTGCCTTTAACAAAACTATATTGTTTAAAGAGTTTGCTAATCAGTGGTTAGAATTATTAAAGGATAAAGACCTTATAGTAGAGTATAATTCAAGAAAAACAAATGAAACTGAAACACAAGTAATAGATTCAGTCCAAACAACTAAAATATTAAAAGCTCTTGTTAAAAACTATGACCTATATTTAAATACTATTGGTTGGACAAAAGAAACTATTGATAGTTTTAATGCTAACTTAAAAGCACTAAAAGAAAATAATGAAGATTACCGTAATTTAAAAATTGATTTAAAAGAGGATTGGTTAAAAACTCCAAATTTAGAAATATTAAATAAGTTTGATGTTCTTTTTAATAACACACTAGCTGAAACATTTAATCTTACTTCTTTTGATGAATTTAGTGCTTTACCTATAGAATTACAAAATACTAAGAAAGCTCTTGAAAATGCTTATTTAGATAACCTAAGGGATATTTTACAAACAGAAGATATGTTTGTTGAATTAGTAAGACCTAACTCTGCTGAAGTATTAAAAGACTTAGCTGGTGTTATTAGAGGTTTATATGGTAAAGCTGAAGTTAAAAAATCTGATCATTACTTATACAGAACTAATAACTCTGCAGAAAGACATGCATTCTTAGTAGGTAAAGATGGTGTAGGTATTGGAGCTTCTCAACAAACACAACATGCTTTATCTCAAATCATAGGGTTAAAATTAAAAGGACTTGTAGAAGATTTACCAAAATTTAACTTTCCTACTAATAGCTCTATAAAAGATGGAATTATTACTTATTATATGGGTGAAAAAAATGATGCTGAGGGTAGAAAAATATCTAATGTTATTTCTTCTTTTATTGATGCTTTTGTGGATATTGCTAAAGAACCTTATGTTTTTGATATAAATGGTAACTTAGAGACTGCAGGTATTTACATAGCTGGTCTTAGAATGGGTATGCCAATTAACTCTTTAGTAAGATGGTTTAACCAACCTATAATAAGAGACTACATATTTGAACTACAAAAGAATAAATCTATTTTAATAGAAGCTCAAGATGCTAAAAAATATAATAAAGAAATTGTTGCAAAAGTAGAAGATAAGTATTTATCAATGATAGGTAGTTCTAAAATAAAACAAGATACAACAGAATACGTTAAACAAGGAAATTATACAGATACACAATTAGATAAGTATATCAAAGAATATGTTGAAAGAGATAATGCTGAAGTTGATGAAACTGCTCCTGAAAGTTTAACTAAAGGAGTTAGTTTAGAGTTTGTTCAAGCTCAATTAGACCTCTTAAATCAATTTAGAGACTTACAAAAAATACAATCAGATTTACTAGCATTTGGACAAGCTATTAACTTAGATACTTCTAGAACTGTATCTTTTGAAAGTATTAGGTTAAAAATGGCTAAGATAAACAAAGCTCTTCAAGGTAATTTCAGTGATAGTGTAAAAGATATATTTGAACAAACTTTTATAGGTACTATTTATGATATAAAAAGAGACTTTTTAAAGTCTATAAAACCTTTATATTTAACAGAACAAGATTGGGCTAGACAAGCTTTAGATCCTATCCTTAATGGTATATATAACACTATTGGTAAAAACAAAGACTTAGAAAAGATAGCAAGAGACATAAAGAAACAATTTATTTCTTATCTACTACACACAATACCTTTGAAACTAGGAGATAGTAATAAGCCTGTAACTTTAAGTGCTTATGTTAATGAACTAATATTAAATCCTGAAACTAATATTTCTAAAAGAATAAGAAAAGCTCAAATAGCTCAAAAAGAAGACAAGATTTCTCAAAACATATTTGTTAAATCTCTTCTAGGTTTAATACCAGGGGTCATTAATAAGAAAGGAGCACAACTTCATAATGTACAATTACTAAGAAAAGTAACAGACAAGATAGATAATGACATGATGGTTGCTGACTTCTTTAATTTAGGTTTAAACCCTATGACTCAAAGACTAATGGCAGATCTTATAAAAACTACCCTTTTACAAAATGGTATAAATTCAGATCCTGTTACTTTTTCTTCTCTTATACCTAATGAAGCTTATTTAGATATAATAAAACAAGTTGATGAGTATATTAAAGATAATACTATGCAAACCATAGTTAATGGTTTTAAATCTTCTTATTACTCTAATCAATGGTGGAATAAAACATTAGTACCTGAATCAAGTAAAACTACTTCTACTATAGATAAACAAACAGGGAAACTTAAATCAAGAAAAGTTCGTAGTTGGGTTGAAGGTAATGATTTTTTAGAGTTTTTTGTATATTCTGACTCTATTCCTGGGCCATTTTTTAGAGAAGCTAGAAATCCATATCTTACTTGGACAACTACTAAGAAAGACCCCGGAGGAGAAGAAATGTATTCTTCAAGGGAAAAAGAAGAAATGGCTAGAAAAGGAGATTACTCTTTCTTAGAAACTAGGTTATTTAAAAGGTTAGAAGTGTATAATACTGATACTAAAGAAATGGACATACCTTTAGGTGTAAAAGGAGATAGAAGATATGTACTTTACTACCCTGTTGATAAAAAAGGTGAAAGATTTAAGCTGCTAGAACATTCTGCTACACCAACAGCTTCTCAAATTTATCCACCAGAAAGACCTGCTAACCCAGAAGTAATATTTAATTTGCTAAAGTCAGGAGAAAACCCTAAATTTACAGGTGACTTTTTATACCAACATGTATATCCAAATATGAAACCAACAAATGAGAATTTTATAGATGCTGTAGATAGACAATTATCTCAACCTAGGGTTAAAGAAATAAAATCTACTACAACTACTACTCAATCATCTACTGGTGTTAAACCAAAGGGAACTATAAATGTATATTGGGCACAAGCTGAGTCAGCAACATCTACCAAAATTTTATCTAATCTAGCACCACGTAAATTTACTTATCAAGGTAAAGAGTATGGTAGTGTTGAACATGCTTATCAATCATTGAAATCTGGAAGTTTTGACCAAGTTACTTATGATAAATATGTAAAAGTTGGTGGATATGGAACTAAGATAAGAGGTAAAGCTGTAACACAAGGATTTGATAATTTGCAACTTATAAAAGACTTAGTAGTAGAATCATTTAAACAAAATTCTAAGTCAGAAGCAGCTAAAAAACTTCTTCAGTATGAAAACTTTACACACAATACAAATGAGATTATTGATAAAGCTTTCTTAGAAGGATTAAAATTAGCTCAAAAAAGTTTATTATCTACTCAATCATCTAACACTAAATCTCAAATTAATCAAAATAAACCCGATGGCTTACCTGCAATAGATATGACATCAGAAACTTGTTAAAAATATGCCTTGTAAAATAGAAATAAGAAAAAAAATAGAAAAGTCAGTAGAACAATTAACTGATCCTGCTATAGGTTTAAGTCTTGACTTATCTAATAAAAAAGCTAATGAAGTAAATAAACTATTTGATCATACAGTAGTAAAATTTGTAATTTCAGGAGATGTTATAGAGAGAGATATATTTATTCCTGAATCTCTTATACAAATATACTTTGACAATGAGCTTGAAATGGAAAAACAAGCAGCAGCTAGATTATTAAAAGAAGAAGAAGAGAAAGAAAGGAAATATGTAGAAAGTAAAAAGGAAGAGTGGGAAGAAAATAGAGAATATTTTGAAAATGATGAACCTTTTACAAGAGCTTCTGATGTTAATACACAAATACAAAAAAAACTTCAAGAGTTATACCCTGAAATCAATTTAAATATCACTAATAAACCTGTATGGGAACAAGGTAATGACATACTTAATCAAGAAGAATATGACAAAGAAGTAGCTTATAGGTTAAAAGCTGTTGAAATATTACTGTCAGACAAAGCTAAACAAATTTTTCAAAAAGGTAACAAAAACAATTGGGATTTAAATAAAATTCTTACTGAACTTACTATACCTAAAGAACAAAAACAACTTATTTTAGACTCAGGTAAAACTAACATAGAAGAAATTATTACTGATTTATTAGCTAATTATAGTTATACTGTTAAGATTAATACTGCTAAAGAAAAAGGATTATCAAATCAAAAAAAAGGATTTAATTTAACCCAAGTACCAGATACAGGAAGATGGGTTGTTTCAAATTTTCAAACAGGAATTCCTAAATATTTTGCAACCAAAGAAGAAGCTGAAAAATATATTAAAGGCGAAGTAGAAGAAACTCCTACTCAAGTCTATTCCAATCTAACAGTACCAGGGGGTACTAATTATACAGAGAACGAAATAGCTACACCAGCTATTACTCCTAGTATAAAAGGTCATGCTCAATTTGCTACAGATAAAGGTATTGGTTGGTTTAGAAGTGATGAAATTAAAGACTATAAAGGAGAGTTATTTTTACTAAATAATTATTTTTATCAAACAGATGGTATAAAATATAACATTGAATCTGAAGATTCTGATGGTGGTATGTCCAAATCTATTTCAAAAGAAGAGTATGAAAATGCTAGAAAAAATAAAGAAGTTCAATTTATTAATAAAAGAGATATAAAAAATACTCGTAGAATACTAGAAGTTCAATCTGATTTATTTCAGAAGGGTAGAGATAAAGAATTTTTATCAAATAATCCATTTATAACTGATGAACAACTTAATGAATTAGCTAATAAAAATTTATCTGAAGAAGAATACATTAAAGAATTTAATAAACTTTCTAATAAATCTTCTAATGAATTCTTACAACTCCTAAACAAAGATTCTAACTGGGTAACATTCTTCATTAAATCTATTATACAAGATAGTGCTAAGAAAGGATATGAAAAAGTGTTATTCCCTTCTGGTAATACAGCTAGTAAAGTTGAAGGTCATACTACCTTAGAAGAGTTTAAAAAACAGAAAGAAAATAGAATTAAAGAACTTGAATCTAAAAAAATTAAAGGTATATGGAGAGCAAGTAGAGATTTAGGAGATGTAAATTTAATAGATAAGAAATTTGATACTGAAAAAGAAGCTCTTGATTGGGTAGAATTTGCAAATGATAAACTTGGAGATGTAGCTGATTTATGGAGATATACAGAAACAGATTTTACAGATATTGATAATGAAATAACTCAACTTAAACAAGAACTTGAAAGAGTAGAAACAGGAGGATTTGGTGCTTTAAAACCTATATTTAATTTTTATGAAAACACTGTAATCAATATTCTTAACAAACAGTATGGTAAAGAAAATGTAAATCAAGTTACAGATGAATATGGTAATACTTGGAATGAAATAACAATTAATCAAGCTAGAGAATTACAAAATGTTCTTCTTCAAAAAAATGAAGCTAATAGAATAATAGGTCAAGCTAATATTAAAGCTATGAGTGTCTTAGTAGATGCTGTTAATAAAAAAGAAGATACTCTACCTCATGAATATGCACATCATTATATAGCTTGGTTTAGGAATACACCTATAGTACAAGAAGCTATTAAAAAATGGGGTAGTGAAGAAGCTTTAGTGCAATCTATTGGAGAACAAGTAGTTAAACAAAAAGGAAAAGCTTATGATTGGTGGAAAAAATTCACTGATTATATTATGGACTTATTTAACAATCTATCTACTAAAGATAAGCAAGAACTGACAAACATACTTACAGATGCTTTTTTATCAGGTATTGATTTAGAAAATAATAATGTTGGTATTAGTAGGGAAAGAAGTAAAGAACTTGCAAGTAAAGCTTCTGGTATATTTAATCAAGAAGAACCCACTATCAAACCAGGTGTAGAAGGATTATTTGAATCTAATCCTGAATTAGCTAATCAAGTATATGAAGCTTTAGGGTTTGTGAAAAAAGCCTCTGAAGAAACTACTGCTGAATGGATAATGGATATTATTAAATGGAAAGACAGTGGTTTGTCTTGGCAAGATGTAAAAAATAAATTAGAAGATAAGCATCCTACAAGAGTTTATACTTTAGATAATCTTAAAGCCAAATATCAAAAATATGGCAAGGGAAAAGTTATAGACCAAAAATTAAAACAAAAAGCTATACAACTATACTCTCAATACTTACAACAAAATCCAAATGGTAATATAGAGCAGTTTAAAAGTTGGGTTGAGGAGTTTAATAAAAATAAATATTTACAATTAGCTTCCAGTTTAACTAATCCTGCAATAAAAGAACTAGATGAGTATCTTTTAGATTTTCTAAAAAACTTTAATGTAAAAACTAAACAATTTGAAGAATTAAAATCAAGATTAGGTGTAAACGCTTTAGGTGCTACAGATGTATTAAATAAATTAATATGGTATGTAAAAAATAGAAATGAAGAAACTCTTCCAGAAGAATCTGCACATATGTTAGTGGCATTGATGGGCGAAAATCACCCTGATATAAAAGAATTGTTAGTTAATATTAAAAATTGGAGTGAATATAATAATATTAAAAATGAATATCTACCTATCTATAAAGATGAAGAAAAAGTAAAAATAGAAGCAGTTGGTAAATTAATAGCAAAATCTTTAGTTAAAAATTATAAAGCTAATGGATTAGATAAAAACAAATTACAAATAGCTTTAGATAAAATTTTAAATTTTATAGAAAATATTTTAGATTCTATAAATTTAAACGGTGTATTTTTTTATAATCAGTCTGTGGCAGACCATATAGCAATAAATGTCCTATCTGGAAATAAAGATTATATATATAAAATTAAAAACCTAAATTCTAATTTAAATGCTGAAAATGAAATAAGAAATAATCTCAATGCAAAAAAAATTATAAATAAGTTTTCTTCTAATAATGTAAAAATGACAGGTTCTTTAGCTATTGCAGGAACAGAAAATATTAGAAGACCCGAAGGACAAGGAATACATGATATAGATTTTAAAGTTAAATCTTTTGATACTTTTAATAAAGAAGTATTACCAAAAATACCTAATAATGCTGTACCTGCTCATTATGGTTGGCATAAAAAATCTTATAGTACATTTGCTTATATAATTCCTTTAGAAGGATATAGAATAGAAGTATTAGAAAGAAAAGATGATTTTAGCAATGGTTGGATTACAAGCTACAAGTTATTTAATGAAAAAAATGAAGAAGTAGAGATTACGCAATCAAATGTAATGAGTGTAGATTTCTTTGTATATAAAGAAGGAAGTAACCAAAAAGATTTTAATTTTTCTTCTGAATTTATTCCAGCTAGTTTAGTATATGAAGGAAAAATGTCATTAGGAGGTAAATCAAATCCTTATTTTTTTAGTAGAGATAAAGATCAAGAGGATTATGTTTTAAGAAATCCAAAATCTTTTATTCCTTTTGAAAAACATATATATTATCAATTTGAAGATAATTCTATATCAGACTTTATATCTCAAAAATCTCAAGAAAAATTAAATGCTGTTCAAGAGATATTCAATCAAAATCCAGAGTTATCCAAATTATTAGAAGCTTCAGAAGAAAGTGAAGAACAAACTGAAGTAGAAAAAGCTGTAGAAGAATTAAGAAAAGAAGTAGAATCTATTGCACCTGTTAATGTTCCTGCTGTAAAAGTAGTAGAAGATGAAGAAGGTAACATAGAACCTGTTGACACTAAACCTGCTCAAAAGAAAATAAGTAAAAAAACTTATGAAGATGTGCTGGCTAAAATGAAAGATATTGTTAAAATATTAGGAATAAAAGTAGAGTTTACAGATTTAGGCCCTGATATTATGGCTAAAGCTGATATGTTTAATAGATTAATACAATTTAGTGATGACACTTCTTCTGAACATAATTTTACTGAAGAAGTCTTACATTTTGTTGTAGATATATTAGAACAAAAAGAGCCTCAAATTTTTAATAAATTAATGAGTGAAATATGGAAATACTCTATTTATAAAGATGTTAAAGATACTTACTCTAATGAACCTAAGTTTCAAACAGCAGAAGGCAATCCAGATATAAGACTTCTAAAAAAAGAAGCTGTAGGTCAATTATTAACAGCATATGTTTTAGATATAGAAGAAATTAAAGATGATAAAAACTTTATAGGTTCTATATGGGATACTATTTCTAAAGTAATAAAAAGCTTATTTTATAATATACCTTTTAATAAAAGATCTGAATTTGAAGAACTAGCTTCAGATATTTTAAATAAAAATCTTATTACTTCGGAAGATGCTAAATACATAGGTAATTCTAGAGAAGAGTTTTATGCTAAAAAAGGTAGCAAGATAACTAGTGCTATTTTAGCTAATAAGAAAAAATTAGGTAAAAAAACAGATATAGAGTACAATTTTGCTGATTCTAAAGCAATGTATGACCACTTTATAAATTTAAATATTAGTACTACTAGAGAAATTTCTAAAGAAATTAATCCAACTACAGGACTAGAAGAAGAAGCAGAGTATTATATAAGTAATGGAGAGAAGAGACAAAGAGTTAGTTCTATAATATCAGAGAGCAATAAAGAACTACTTAAAAATATTAGCCAAGATGATGTAGCTAAAGCTCTTAGAGAAGCTAAAATGCAAAAAGGTACAGAGGTCCATCAAGTTCAAGAAGATATTATTAGAAGGTTTATAGACCCTGCTACAGGACTACTAAGAGATACCCCAGAACCTAGACCTGTAAACTATCCTTTTGATGTTAAATTTTATAATATTCTAGAAGATAATGTAGAAAAAAGATTAAAATCTTATCCTGTAGGAACTAGATTTCTTGTAGAAACTAAAATAATAAATGAAGAATTTGGTTATGGTGGTACTATGGACTTTTTAGCAATACTACCTAATATGGATGTAGAGTTATTAGATTGGAAAACTACGGATGTTTCTTATTGGGAAGGTGGAGTTAAAAGAAATAGATTTGATATATCTCCTTTTAACCAATCTTATTGGAGGTCACAATTATCTCTTTATTCAAGAGCTCTTCAAGAAAATGGTGTTAAAAATATTAAATTAGCTAGAGCTATACCTATAGCAGTAGAGTTAAAACAAAAAGTTTTAGACAATAAAAAATCTAAAACAGACCCAGCTAACCTATATTATGAGTTAGTTAATCTTAATATAGGTGATATAAACCCTAAAAAAATTAAAACTGATGAATTTTATTTAATTCCTGTATCTGTAGCTCAAGAAGTTACAGGAGTAAAAGAATTAGATGAAATTTTAGATAAATTAATAGGCCTTAAAGATAGAGTTCAAGGTACAAGATACAAAGAAACAGAACTTTACAAAAAGAAATTAGAATTAGATAGAATAAATTCTGCTATTAGAGAAATACAAGGTAAGCAACAAATTACTATTTTCTCTACTCTTTTTAATGAAAACTTTAAAAGATATAAAACTTTAAGTACTAAAGAGTTTGATTTTTTAGATTCTCTAGAAAAAGGACAAAAATTCTTGTCCAAAGCGCAAGAAGAAGAACTTCATGCTTACTTTAATGATGCGTATTCAGCTATAGAATTCTTAGATACTTTTAAAAATATTAATGCTTTAGTAGTTTCATTAAGTGAAAATGGATTATTAGAAGAGTACACAGATCAAGTAAAACAAAACATATTAAAACTATCAGCTAATGCTGGAGCTATAAAAAATTTAATAGAAGATAGGTCTACTGAAATTGTAGATAAATTAGCTATAGTATATGATATAGAAAATTTTTCTTCTGCAGATATTGTAGGGTCTTATGGAATAACTAATTTTGTTTCTATATTACATAGAACTGAAAAATCTATAGCTTTAACAGGTAGAATTTTAAATGTCATAAAGTATTTAGAAGCTGAAGAAAAGAAAAGATACTTTGATAGAGAAAACGGAGAATTTGCTAAAACATTTAAAGGTGTTCTACAATGGGCTAAAAAGAATAAATCTTCTATGAAAAATGCTTATTCTAAGCTTTTTGATAAAGAAAAAGAAAAATTAATTTCTAAATATTCAGATAAATTTAAAGAAGAACTTGAAGCTAAAAATGAAGAATTTTCAAAAATTTTAGAAGAACTTAAGCAAAATGCAGTTGCTATGGGTTATAAAGGTGCTGATTATACTAATAAAATTAATGAATATTTTGATTACACTAAACAATGGTTAGAAGACAGTTTTGATTTAAAAAAATATGAAGAAGATTTTATAAAAGCTTTTAATAGTCAAAAAGAGTGGATAGACAAACAAACTTGGAATGAAGATTTTTTATTAAATGAAGAATTTAAAAGTAAAAAAATAAGAGAATGGGTAGAAAACCATAATATATTTACTTCACCAAAAGCCCTTAGCTCTTCTAACTTTCTTCTTTATGACTCCATGAAAGATAAATGGTTGTCAGATGGATATAAAGAATTACAAAAAGATAGTAATAAAGAATTATTAGCTGCTTATAATTTATTTATATCCTTAAATGAAAGAGCTAGGAAAAGTGGTATGTTAGATAATATGTACAGTTATAGGACATTTAAGCCTTTAATATATGAGCCTACACTAGTAAAAACAACTCTAACGGCAATACAAAAACTTGGTTTAGAAGGATGGTATGCACTTAAATATATTAGTGATTTTATTAAAAAAAGAATAGGTTTTGTGTTAGATGATAATGTTTATGATACTAACTATGACCCTCTTACTAAAAGAGCTATAAAAAAAATACCGGTAAGGTTTAAACAAGTTGATGAAAAAAACATGGACTATGTAAGTGATGACTTATTTTCTTTGTATCAAAGATGGGCTTCTCATATTATTAACTATGAGTTACTTTCTAATTTTGAAAATAGATTTAAGATGATACAATTGATTGAATCTAATAGATCTAGTGAATTAGCAATAGATTCAAAAGGAAATTTATCAAAAGAGAAGGATGTCAATGGGATGACTATTAAAAATAAAAATAAAGTAGTAGCTAAAGATAGAAATAATCAAACTGATATAGATTTAAATAAATACATCAACAATTATTTATACTCTACAAATTTAGATGCTAAACCAGAATACTATAAATTAGGCATTAGTCTTATGGATTATGCACAATCATTATTTCTTAATCTTAATCTTTCTTCTCCAATATTGAATATTGTAGGTGGATCTATCCTATCAAGATTAAATCAAGGTAATTGGTTTAGTAAAAATGACCTTACCTCTATAGCTCTTCCATTAGTCTTAGGAATTATTAATAAAAAATTATCTCCTTTTGGAGATGATTTAATAGGTAAAGCTAGTTATCTAATAACTGAGTTTAATACTAATATAACTTCAGAATATGATTCACCAGACCTTAACTTTTATAAAACTAAAGGAAAACAAAGTGCTAAAAAATTATTAAATGCTCCTTTAACAATAGGTGATCATTTAATGCAAAATGCACTATCAATAGCTGTATTTTTAAATACTGCTGTAGTAGATGGTGAATTAGTAAATATTAATGATTATGTAGGAGCTAAATACTTACCAACTGTCTACAATACTCAATTGTCTTATAAAGAAAGAAATAAAGCTTCTAATAAGATGAAAGATGAGATTGACAAAATGAAAAAAACTAAAAGTTTATTAGCTATAACTAAGAAAAATGGTAAATCTTATAATATAGAAGGTTTTAATTCTTCTCAAACTGCTTATGATTTAAATAAACTAAACTATGGTAATACTATACATAGTTTTATAAAACAATCTATAGGTAATTATGATGAATATGATAAATCTCTTGTTAATATAAATTTTTATTTTAGGTTTGTAATGCAAATGAAAAAATGGATGCCCAGAGTAATTGGCTCTACTTTAAATAAATTTGAAGAAAATTATGAATTAGGTGGCGGAAATTATGGTAGAAAAAGAATTTTTTTTAAAACTTTATTTCAAGCTCCTCTTGTTTTCTTACAAGCTACAGCTTCAAGTTTATTACAACAATTACCTTATCTTAATTCTCCTAATAAATCTTTTATAGATTATGCAAAAGAAGTTTATAAACAAAAACAAATAGAATCTAGAGATAAAGGTAAAGAATTAAAAACAACAGAAGCTGAATTTGTTAAACTTTATACAGAAGGGTTTAAAAATCAGATAAATGAATTAACTATAATAGCTACTACTCTTTATGCTATGTCTTTAATAGCTGCTGCTGCTGCTGATGATCCTGATAAATGGTATTGGAAATTTATATCTAAGTTAGCTTTTAAATTAAAAAGAGAATTAACTTTTTCATATGACCCTGAACAAGCTACTTCATTATTACAAAATAATTTATTTCCAGCTCTTGGAGCTTTTACTTCTTTATATTCTGCTATTATAGAAACGGGACAAGAAGGAAAAGGTCATATACAAAAGTTAATACCGGGATATGAAGAAATAGGTCAAGAAAATATAGACGCAGCTAAACCTTTATCTAAAATTATAAGAGCTATTCCTGTAGGAAGAGAATTAGATTACTGGATGTCAGTATTAGACCCTGAATTACCTTTTATTCATGAAAGTTATTTAGATTTTATGGGAACAGAAGCTCCAAAATCAAGTTTTTAATATTCTTCTTCATATATAGCCATTTTAAAGTCATCTTTAAATATGGCTATATTTCCATCTATATAAATAGGGTCTAAGTTATTTTCTTCACAATATTGAGTAATAGCTTCTACTAATACTTCATCATGTCTAATCATTTCTTCAGGGAAAAGATTACTGTTATCTTTTGTGCCAGTTAATATTTTTATCATTGTTATATTATTTTTTACAAAGGTAATACATTATTAGTTATTACCTTTATTTATTTTTTATTAAATTTTGTTAAAAGATTTGGTTATTTAATTAATGTTTATTATATTTGCACATAATAAAATTATAAAATGGAAAATACAGAAAAAGTGTACATTGGAGCTGACGTAGACCCAAATGCAAAAATTGAAATTACAAGATCTGAATTCTTAGCAATTAAAGAATTTATTACTCCTTTTCAAATGATGGTAGCCTTATTTAACAACCTAGAACAAGGTATGTTTGCTAAAGGTATTATTAAACCTTTTACTAAGGAAGAATTAGATGAAAATGGTAAACTTCTAGAAGGATTCTGGTCTAAAGAAGAAACTAAAGAAAGACCTAAGAAAGCAAAATCTGTTGATAAGGATCTATTAAAATAACCTCCTTTTTGTTTTTTATAAAAAAAGCCATTTCTTAATTGAAATGGCTTTTTGTTTATTTAATCTTTACTAATGGATTTCCTACATAAGTTCCAGGTTCATCTATATCTTTTCTAACTAGACTACCTGCTCCTATAATTACATTGTCACATATACTTAACCTTTCTATTATAATAGCTCCAGCACCAATCATACAGTAATTACCTATCTTTATTTCTCCACATACACAAGCATTTGGATTTATAGTAGTGTAATCTCCTATTTCAGTATGATGTCCTATACTAGCATTCCTATTTACAGTTACAAAGTTACCTAACTTAGAATAACTTGCTATAGAAACAAAACTATTGATAATCAAGCCATTACCTAATGTACAAGTCTTAGATATAGAAGTGTTCTTATGAATACAATTAATAAATTTATCATCTTTTATCTTTTCATAGAGCTCTCTTATCTTTTTTTTGTTTTCAGGTTTAGTTACACCTAAAACAAAGTTCTTTTGATTCTTAGGAAGAGTTTTTTTCTCTATAAATATTGTACTTTTAGTTTTATAAGGTAAT
>Ga0209297_1000119_pt1 | contig 52050 bp, 56 predicted proteins | sample S_130805_MF_Meta_FD_187322 | JGI IMG/M metagenome (GOLD analysis project Ga0209297, IMG submission 187322) | Freshwater microbial communities from Lake Simoncouche, Canada to study carbon cycling - S_130805_MF_MetaG (SPAdes) (version 2) | ecosystem: Environmental > Aquatic > Freshwater > Lake ...
TTTATCTCCTTTAATTAGATATTAATATAAATGGAAGCAAAAGCAGAGGGACCTTTAAATAATAACGAAATTGATATTCCAAATGTCAAGGTAGATAAATTATCTAACGTAGAACCTCCATCAAGTAACGAAGGTATATTGTCATCTGCATCTAATAACAAAGGTACGCAAAAAGACGACATTATGTCATCAGTATCAAATATGTATAATAGTGCGAAAGATAGTATATCTACGTATAGCGCAACAGATAGTGTAAATAATATCGCAGCAAATGCTTCTATTGATAATGCAAAGGAAGCCATCACAGATATGTTAAATGTTAATGAAAATATATTATATTTAATAATTTTACTTGTTGTTATAGCAATAATAGTAGGCTACTTTCTATATTATGCTATAACAGATAATATATTATATCAACAAAAAATCGAAGTAGAAGGCACAGAAGTTCCTATAATTTGCAATTCTATTTCAGAGTTTAAAATAAGCAAAAGTTTAATTAATTCAAATGGTATTAAACGGACATTTGGGTTTTGGATATACATAAATGATATTACTAAATATCAAGGTAATAAATATAGGCATGTCGCTCATATTGGTAAAAGTCATAAAGAAATAAAGAATGCATCCCCGTACATATATTTAGATGGGTTTTCTAACAAAATGTATGTTCGGTTTGCAACAAGGAACGAAGATTATTTATATCCAGAAATTGCATTGGGTGATGGTGGATTAAATAGTTATACATCTTCTGTTTTAAAAGATCCAAAATTATCAACATATGCAAAATCAGGTAATATTGTTGCTGATTCAGATTGCGTAATAACTATAAATTATGTTCCTATACAAAGATGGGTTCATGTAGTTATTGTTGTATCTGATGTTAATGACGGGTATGTACATACCTATATTGATGGTGAATTAGAAAAATCAACAGAAAAACTAAACCTAAACGAACATAACTTTGAAAACACAGGGAACTTATATGTAGGTGGTAGTATTGCAAATAGCACCATAAATACAACCGGGTTTTCTGGATTAATTTCAAAATTCACACTGTATAACTATGACTTAAATAAAAATGATGTATACAAAGAATATAACAAGGGGCCGATAAATAGTTTATTCGCAAGCATGGGTTTAGGCGCAGCAAATTACGGATTAAGAAACCCTATATATAAATTGAATAATGTAAACTGAATGTAATATATTAACGCTGATATGAATTATTTATTTTTTTAATTTCCATAATTAAAATAGATAAGTTATAATAATGTTTGAAAATAACCCTTTAATACAAGTTATTATATCCTTAATTATATTGCTATTAATGGGATATATTGGATATAATATATATTTGATTGAGCTTCAAAATATGTTCAAAGGTGAGAATGATATTCGCAAAGAGGTGTCTTTGTTAAGCGGGGTTTATGATTTTAAAAATAGTGAAGCAAAATATAATACTTTTGATAAATCGCAATTAAATTTCAAAGATGTTAAACCGTCTATTAATCAAGAAGGCGGAGCAGAATATTCATATAATTTCTGGTTATTTACTGACCAAGCAAAAATAGAAGAAGAAAGTAAAGGCAAAGATATAATATTATTTTTAAAAGGAGAAAAATACCTTTATTATAATGATAAAGATAATTATAATTGTTCAAATGGTAATAAAGATTATAATTATCCAGCATTAGTAACTAAAAATCCTCTTGTACGATTTGGTTCAGATGGAAAAAGCATTGCAATAGAATATAATAACGTATATAATACTGATTCATATCAGCAAGGTTCCATGTATAAACAATGTGGCAAAATAAAGAACAATGATGCTGATTGGAAATCAAAAAATAAGAATATGCTTGGTATTTACGATATTGGCTTTAATAATAAATGGTTTATGGTTACTATAATTATGAAAGAGGTTTCTGATAGTAATAATATTATAAGTGTAAATAGGGCTTCCTGCAAAATATATATTAATGGTTCGAAATTATTAGACAAGAAGGTTGAAACTAAATATAGAAAAATTATATATTCAGCAACATTTAAAAATAATAACTCGCCATTCTTTATTAATCCTGATGTAGGATTAGGATTAGATACAACGACTAAAAACCCGTATCATAAGGTTGCAGATGAAAATATATTAAAAATTGCAGACATCAAATATTATAATTATGCAATAAGCGAAGATATGATTACATCGCTGTATAACAAAGGGTTTAATTCAGAGATTGCTGTAACATCAACAATAGATAATAAATTATCCCAATATAATATGGTTTCAGTTGATGATATGGAAGACAATAAGATTAAAGCCTTATAATAATAATATATTATATATTAAAATGCCACCTCGAATAGTATTAAGTGAGTTATATACTTTAAAAGATAAGAAAGAATATGCTAAATATAAAACATTTGACTCAATCATAGAGATATGCCATAAAAAAATTAAAAATACTGCAACTATTGGCGGGATGAATATATTTTACGAAATCCCATATTATATATACGGGAAACCATTATATAAAATTGCAGACTGTGTGGAATATATCGTTAATGCCTTAAGAAAGAATGGTCTATATGTTCAAATATTACCAGAACCTAATAATAATATACTTTATATATCTTGGAACCCAAGCGAAGTATCCTCTAATATAAAAAGTTTAGGTTATACTGGTAAAATATAATTATTATTTTTTTAAATATTCAATTGATATATATATATATATATATATATATTAGAATATTATTTATTAGTATGTCTATTATATTAACGGACGAACAATATATATTATGGATAAAAGATCCCAGTGTCTCGCCATATATTAATGATTATGCATATGTAAAAAATGGCGATGACGTTTTTTATATTAGAAAACATAGAAAAAATATTCTAAATCTTTCAACATTGAATAATTCTCGTTCTTTCCTAAATAAAATTATTATGAATGCTTTTTCTAATACATCAGCAAGACAAAAAATAGTAGAGCAAATCATAGAATATAAGGAAAATAAAAAACCACGATTATTTATGCAAAATGACAAATGGAAATATGACAAGGAAGATTTAATAAAACATAATATTGTTGATATGGATGATTATATGGAACCCTACTTTAATGAAGATGAATGCAAACGATGGGTAAGAAATCATTTAGTTAATCCGCGCACACAAGATAGTATTAAGCAGAATGGTTACATATATATTGAATTAATATATATGACATTGCAGTATGAAATAGATATTTCTGAAATTGAAAATAATTTGCTTTCCGCACCTTCATCAATTAATAAAATGGCAGATACGAAAGACATTATACAAAATGTTCGATTTCGATTACAGTTTATGAAAGAGACAGATGAATTATTTCTACGTTATGATATTAAATCCTTTGATGATTTGTTAGTCTTTAGGTCATTGGAAATTATACCAGCAAAAAAATCTAAATCGAAGAATACATTTAGTGTTTCATCATATTCATCTTCACCTATTAAAAGTATTAACTCTGATGAAAAAAAACAATTAGGAGTGATGGCTTTGATAAAAGATGAGCAAAAGAAGAAAATGTACGAATATACGCTTCAAAAAAAACACCAAAAAACACTTCAAAAAACACTTCAAAAAAATATGGAAATGCAAAAAGTTAATAAACAGGTTTTTTCGAGTTTTAGCGATTTTCTTGTAACCCTTGATGAAGATTTATCGATTAATATGTACAAAATATCTTCCGGTATATTAAAAGACATAAATGAAGATGATATGAAAATAATTACAGATGTATTAAGAAAATATTATGAATTATATCCGAGAAGTGATGGAACAACGGAAGACCTTTCTAATAATCTTGATAATATATTGAGAATTGCACGAAGATTTATTGTTAATATTTATCAACAACTTTTAAACCCGCGTTATGTGTTAGATACAAAGATAGCCACGTTTTCATATTTTAATAAGTATTTAGAATTTTCTAATATATATTTAGAAGTTAAAGAACCCTTACTAATACAAAATATAACATCTACCTTGGTAAATTATGTAGATGATTTTAATCCGGCAATGGAATTAGATGAAGAAATAAAAAAGTATTTTAAAATGTTGGTTTATGATATTATCCCAATCAACTATGTGGCACACGGTTCATTAAATAGACCAGAAGCGAGAGATAAGCGAGTTAAAGTTCATATTAAAGATGGTGGTTACCAAAATTATTACTATACTATATTATATTATAATAGTCAAAGCATTTATAATAATATTCAATATAGATTGCCTGTTGGAGAAGGATTAATCAATGGAAAGATTTTGACGAGAAAGTTTGCAACAATCACATACATTAATATCTACCAATATTTTAATATTGAACCAGCATATAAAATAATTATTGAGGAAGATAATAAAGATAATGATTTTACTTACGAAGAATGCAGAAATTGGGTATTTGTGCCTATTATTAACCCAAGAACATTTGAACCAATCAGCATAGATTCGCCAATATATAATCGCTTATTATGCATGACATATCAATATGACTGCAATTTAATTCCTCGTATGATTACATCTCGTGGTTTTGAAATTAGAAAGGCTCTAATATATGTTATTAGACACATATTAACACAGGATAAACAGCCACAAACAAGGGAAGAATTAGAGAGGTATATTTTAAATGAAAAATTACAACGCAAAAAAGGCGCAGTGAAGGATATTCCAGATATAGTAGGTTTAAAATGGAAAATTGTGGGAACAAAGAAGCCAACAACAGGTATTGAAATTATTGATAAAAAATTCAAAGCCGCTTTCTTAAAATCAACTGACAAAGATGGCGTACCACCCTTTTATGTATTATTTAGCGAGCAAGACTTTGCAAAATTTGGTATTACTGATATTACAAAGGATAGTTATATTGAAATAGCGACTTACTATATACCTGCAATTCATACAAGAAAGGGAACTACAAATAATGTTGGGATGAGATGGAAAAGAATTAATGATGAAAAATGGAAACAAGATATTCAAAAGGGACATGTTCAAATTATAGATAAAGGTTTAACAGCTGCATTTTCATTCTTAAGAACAACAGGTCAAGGAAGTAAATTACCTGGACATGTTTTATTTAGCAAGCAAGACTTTGCTAAATTTGGCATAACTACAGCAGTAGGGAAGAATATATATTTTAAATTTGCATATTACTATAAACCTGTTGTTAATAATGTAAAGGGGGAACAAAAAAAAACTATTACAAGAACAGCGAATTATATTACAACTAAAACTTATAATATTATAGAATGCATGAGATGGGCTATGAATCCTAACAGGGATCCAAAAATACCTACACAATTAATATTAACGGATAGTCAAGAATATCAAGATATTTTTGAACAAGCATTATTGTTTAATCCTAATATTCAACCAATAGGCATTACTCCCAAAGGAATTGAATTCAAAAAACAAATATTAAAACAAAAAGAGAAAAACTTTCAGATTTTAAAGGTTAAAAGCATAAAACAGACGGACGAAATATTACAAGAAACAAAAGATGAAATTGTTACTAAAAACGAGATATGCGAAAGTATTAATAATATATATACATATACAGAAAATAAGGAAGTAGACAAAGAATATTTATATTTTAGGAAGAAGATGCTCGAAATGTGTTATAAATATTTAGGGAAAAAAGTAGATTGTAATTTACCAAATATTAATAAAGAATTAAATGATAAATTTGTAAAAAAGAAAAAGACCCCAAAAACACATTTTTTATACTATGAGGATTCCGCATTAGCATCTGTAATTGTAGATTACACGAAAAGATTTTTTGTGAAATTATATAATGAAGACGAACAAAATAATTATATTAATAATTATAAGAATATACACAAGGTTGTAATTAATGAACTTGTGGAAATAGAAGGTGAAACAATAAGAAGAAATAAGGACGCTATTGATGTTGGTGGTGTAAGTAGAGAGTTTTTCACAAATTTTTTTGAAGAATTATTTTGTGATGAAGAAAATAAAAAGAGACCTTTTATACTACCAGAGGAAAAAAGTAATACAAATAGATATTACATAAATCCCAATTTTGAACCAGACGATAAATTTCGAAAGGTAATTAATTATGCACAAAAATATTATCATAAAAGGAAAAAACTTGGTTTTAATACTGAAGAAGACTATCGACTTATATATTATATAATTGGAAAGGTATTGAGTGTTACATTAGTAAACATAGAGATAGGGACACCAAAGCAATTTTCATCATATATATTATCAAGATTTATAAATCCGCAAAAAAAGCTTACATATTATGACATATTATATTTTTATTTACGAGATTTTAATAATTCAAAAGCATATATTAATATGATGAATGAGCAAGAAAAAAAAACTATTGATTTATGCGGGTTTTCATTTAATGACTATTATATTATTACAAAGGCTTCCCAAAGTAATCCTTTAGGTCGCTTGCTGACCAAAGAAAACTATCCAAAGTATCTGTTGCAATTAGCTAAACATGTTGTAACTAAAAATTTTTTATTTGATGGTGTTGAAGGTTCTGACAAAAATATGAAAGGGCGATATGAATCCTTATTTAGTGGTTTTAATAATGAATTAAGAACATTTTTACATAACAATAAAGTTTCTATTGATACACTTGATAAACTCATTACAAATGATCAATTAAACGAAGCAATATTATTAGAGTTTGCAGAAAAACTGAAAATATCTGTTATTAAGTTTGTTGACGACAATGTATATAGAACTACTACTGTTCCTAATAAAACAGAGGAAGAAAAGCAAATAATAATTACAGAGATGAAAACATGTATGACAAATATTATTACAACAAAAAGAATTGGCAAAACACACGAAGAACACTATAAATTTATTCGAAGATTACTTCAATTTTGGACTGGATTTAACTATTATGATAAACGTGCCGATGATGAAGAGAATGGGTACAAAGTATTCTATTTCTACGGTTCCGATGTGCGCAGACTTTGTTCGACACATACTTGCTTTTATCAATTAGATTTTTTTGGATTTCCAGATGACAAGACCACTATAGAGGAAAGAGAGGATCATTTAGATATAAAAGAGAATTATTTATATGAAAAATTAATTGAATCAATTAATAATGCACCAGGAATGGAAATGGCATAATTGGTATAAACTATATAAAAATTTAATATATAATATATATATAATATAAGAAATATATTAAAGATGCAAATTTTTGTGAAAACTTTGACAGGGAAAACAATTACGCTTGAAGTTGAAAGTTCTGATACAATTGATACTATTAAATCAAAAATCCAAGACAAGGAAGGTATTCCGCCAGATCAACAACGCTTAATTTTTGCTGGAAAACAATTAGAAGACGGTCGAACATTGGCTGATTACAATATACAAAAGGAGAGCACACTTCATCTTGTGTTAAGATTACGAGGTGGGGTGTAAAAAATTATAAAAATTGATATATAAGATTATATTCTATTATTAATAGAAATAAACTATGGAAGGCATATATAACTTTGGACAAGGAAGATTAGTAAATATGACACCGTATAGAAAGTATGTTGATACGAATGATGATAATAATAACAATGTAAATGCCAACGATGGCAATAAGAATAAAGAAGGCTGGAAAAACATTTTTAATGGATATAGATTTCAAATATTTAGCCCCAGTATATTAAGATATAAGTAAATTATTGCAAATATCTTTCGTATAAGAAATCTAATATATCTGAAATATCTTCGCAGTTTGAAGATAATAGCCCGTTTTCTAAAAGTAAATCATAAGCTTCATTTTCATATTTTTCGTTTGCTTCATTAAAGAAAACTGTTGCATCTGCATTATAAATACCATATAAATAACTCAAAACCATTTTGTCGTCTGCCGCTTTTTTCATTTTTTTATTAAAATATTTCACAACATTATAGCAGGTTTTGTGAAATAATTTGGATTTATCAACAATGATATTTGCATCTCCAGTTCCACCTATAAAGTTATAATATTTTTGAACTTCTTCATTAATATCTGCGTTATTGCAATATATATGAATTATCTTAAATATATTTAACTGGATAAATCCTCTATTAAACAGGTTCCAAATTGTAGCATATTCTTCATTGTCATAATCATAAATATCATCATATGTATCTTCGTCGTTTATATCTATTTCAATATCATTATCAACATTATTTTTCAAAATATTAGTATCATACATTGCAAAGTTTTTAATAATCCACATAGTTTCATTCAATGTTAATATGGATGAATATATATTCACATCATATTTATAATAATCAATCTCGGCGTTATTTGTATAATTATTTTCTCTTGAAAATATTTCATCTCGTTCCAAGTTTAATATATACGGGTCTTTGTCATTACTACTAATACCATTAAAATCTTCATATAATATATCAGTTTCAAAGTTTTCCCATCCTAAATTATTTAGAGTTTCTCCATAAACACCATCTAAAATATAAATATAGCGATATTTTTGAAATGCAAAATAATATACAAACTTTGATAGTTTTTTATTATTCAAGAAAATATATATAATATTTTTGATAAAGTTATTTTGCAAACTATCATATATTAGCTTAATATACTCTTCGCAAAGTATATTATTTATTTTTATTATAATATCTTCTGGAAAATTGCAACTATGCGTTTCTAATAGTAATGGTTTTGTTTTCAGAATGTTTTCTGATGTCCTTATTGTCATATTTATTATATTTGTTATATTTATTATATTTATTATATTTATTATATTTATTATATAATCATTTTTTATATATAATAAAATATAAAAAAGTATATATATATTACGTTTTACAGCAATTTTACATGGTCAAGAGTGTAAATATTTTTGGTTCAGAATAAAACTTAAAATTTTTATAATGTTCATATAAATCACCATTAATTTTGTCTTTGAATGTTTCGTAATCCAAAATAATACCACCGCATTGTATGCAAGCTGTAATATTTTGCTTTTCGGTAATATATAGGTTGCAATAGTGTATTTGAATATCCCAACAATCATCACCTTTCCAACCTTGCTCTTCATTTGTTTTTGTATTTATATGTAATAAAGGTTCATCAATTCTATCATAAAATCCACAATATTCGCCCATACCTATAAATCTACTGCCAAAATTTTTAGATGTCAAGAACCATAATATATCTCCTTGCTTTATTTTAGATATAATTGTTTTCATACATCCACCTTTCCCTCGCTTTACACCCCAAAATGGATAGTTACTATTACGAAAATTATCCCCATTATTTACTCTCAAAATCCAGTGTTTCATTTTAATTTTGTGTATAATTGAATTAAGAATTCATAATTCAACATATCATTTTTTATTTACATTATTAGCCAAATATATGATGATATTTATATATAAAGCATAAATAATATAAATATTTATATTATGGAAAAATATACAGCAGTTATCACAGAACCTCGAATTCATCCTGCGTGGAAACTTGTACTTACTAATTTCCTTACTAATTTAGATGAAAGATGGAATTTCCTTATTATATGTGGAATATCAAATAGGGATTTTTTAGATTCTTTAATTAATGGAAGCTTTCAAGAACATAAACATAGAATAACTATATATCAATTAGATATTCAAGACTTTATTACTATCAAAGATTATTCGAACTATATGATTGACCCATTCATATATGAATTAATTCCTACGGAAACATTTCTAACATTTCAATTAGATACATTGATTTCTGCAAAATATAAAGATACGATTTATGATTTTATTAAATATGATTATGTGGGAGCTCCTTGGCGAGGATATGGTATTTTCGTAAAGGCAAAAGACGATGTTATGCCTATGGCTGTAGTTGTTGGCAATGGTGGATTATCATTAAGAAAAAAGTCAGTTATGTTAGATATTATTAAAAATGATATTCATAATTTTCGATTTGAAGATGGTATTTTTGAAGATGTATTTTTTTCAAAAAATGTTGTAAATAAGCCATCTGTCGAAGAAGCAAAATTATTTAGTGTAGAAACACTATTTTCTGAAAAATCTTTTGGTATTCATGCTTGTTATAAGTGGGTTACATATGAAGAATTATGCAAAATATCAGAACATATACCCGAATTATTTGAATTAATTGTATTAAATTTTAAGTGATAAAATAAAAATATACATGGGAGTGTTGTAATAAATTTGGTATAATTTATCAATAAAATAATAAAAATTGATTACCATTTTTAAAAAAATAATTAATATAAAGTAATAAAATGAACGTAAATAACAATTGCAGAATTAGCTACAGTGCATTCTCCTCTTACACTAATAAGTGCGAAGATTTTGAGAATGTGAATAAGATCCCTCGTGAATTAAAGAGAGAAGATAATAATATCAGAAATTGCAAAAAGGTTGGTCTCAAAATGAAGGATGCGCGCCTGGTCTACAAGAATAGGCGCAGTATCAATAAGGATTGGAAAGACTTTAATAATAATCAATAAGTAAAGTAAGGTAATACAAAGTAAGTAAGGTAATAAAATGTAAGTAAGGTAATAAAATGTAAGTAAGGTAATACAAAGTAAGTAAGGTAATATAAAGTAAGCAAGGTAATAAAATGTAAATTATATATATTTTTTATATTTTAGATAATAGCATAGACGAGACAAGTATTAACTCTTTACAATTAAGACATCATTGTTATAATGAAGTAGGTAAACGATGTGTAGTTAAAACTAATTCACAAGAAGTTTTCAAAAAATATACTGGTATTTTTGCTATTTCTATAAATGGTGTAGAAGGTTATGAATTATATAATAAGGGTGGTATAGATGGTGATAGGTTATTAGCATTTTTAGAAAGATTTATTACTAATAAATATAAAAACAAGGTTATTATTTTAGATAATGCGAGTTCCCATAGAAACATAAGAGTTAAGGAATTAATAAACAAGAATAATAAATTGATTTATTCAGTACCATATCAACATTATACAAATAGTATAGAAATGTTTTTTAGTCTTCTAAAATCTAAATTACAAAAGAAGCAAGTGTTATATTATGAAGACTTAAATAATAATATTAAAGAGGTAATAAAAACGATACCAGAAGACTATTATAAGAGTATATTAAATGGAACATATAATAGACAAAAAGATTATATTAAGAAAAATAAGGTAAGAAAATACAAGAATTACAAAGACTAAAATCGGCATTTTAAATGTCCAAAGGTGTAGAAGTTATAGATGAATTATTACTGGAACAAGATAAAATACATCAAAAACAAGTAGCTAATTTGACCCAATATGAACAGGCAATTATATTAGAACTTAACTATTGGATGTAAGGCAACATTATGAATATGTAGTCTATATACTACCATAACTTATTCCATATATTTTTTTTATATGTTCATAATATATATATGAACATATTAGATAGTATAGTATAAATGAATTATTTAAATATATTACCACATGATATTTATACACATATATATAAATATATATATAATGATTGCATGAAAGAAATCATTATATATGGTAATAATTGCAGGAATAATAAGTACAAGTATAAGTTTATTCGAACTATATGTAATGATGAAAATAGGCTGTACTATACATCATTATCTATTTTTAATCTTGTATCTTTTGATATTATTAATAAAGATGATATGAATGTTGATAAGTATTATGATAGTAATACGGCAGAGTTGGAAGAGTTATATTATATGTCTGAAATAAATGTTGATAATTTTGCAAAATATCATTATAGTATTCTTATTTCAGAACTTCCTCAAATATTCAAAGATGCATCGTGTATAAAATTAAAATTATCGAATATAGATATATTACTTGGTATTGACGGCGATAATGATGATAATATATATCCACCGCTATACTATATATTGAAAGATGATGTAAGAACTTGGCTTGAATTGATTTATTATACTAATAAATTATTTAATGAATATTTATTAATAAATAATATTTTAATTAATGTTAATCTTGCAACATTATATAAGTTTGATACTATCATCGAAAATGGTTTTACTGTTATAGTACCAATATTTGATGAATATATTATATAAATATTATATGGATGAGAAGCATCTTTTACAAAATGTACAAGGCTTTTCTAAACTTAAAAAATGATAAATAAATATTTATATTATATAAAATATGTCTAAAAAAACATTAGGGCAATTTTATACAACAAATTATGCTTATATTTTACAAAATATGAAAATCCCTGATAATATTACAAATATTGTGGAACCATTTGCTGGAAATGGTGATTTATTAAATTTTATAGATAATGAAAAATATAATACGGAGTGCTATGATATTGACCCTAAAAAAGATTTTATTATTAAACAAGACACATTACTAAATCCACCAAATTTAGATAATAAATATATTCTAACAAACCCTCCTTATTTTGCAAGAAATAAATGTGCAGATAAACAAATATTTGATTTATATAATACAAATGATTTATATAAATGTTTCATAAAAATTTTAATAAAATATAATTGTTTAGGAGGTATTTTAATAGTTCCACTAAATTTCATTTCCTCTATACGTAAATGTGATATTGATATTCGCAAAGAATTTTTAAATAAGTATGATATTATAATAGTTAATATTTTTGAAGAAAGTGTTTTTGATGATACAAGCTATACGATTTGTAGTTTCCAATTTAAATTAAAAGATACTGCTGATACTAATACTATTCCGCGTAGCATATGTTATATTTATCCTTCTAAAAAAACTATTAGTTTTAATCTAAATGATGATAATAATTATACAATTGGTGGTGAAATATATAATCTTAAACAAAATCCAAAATATAAAATTGATAGAGCTACAAAACTATTTAAAAATGAAAATTATTTTACAAATATTTTGGTAAAATGCATTGACGACAATATAGATAGTACAATATCTTTAAGTATTGTTAATGATGAAAATAAAAATAAATATGTAGATAATACTCCAAAATTAACTGCGCGTTCATATGCAATTTTAGTAATAGAACCAAAAATTTCAAAAGATACAGAAAAAATGTTAGTAGAAAAATTTAATATATTTCTAAATACAAATAGAGATAAATATAATTCATTGTTCTTAACAAATTATAGAGAAAGTAATACCATTGCTCGTAAAAGAATATCATTTGGTTTAGTATATAATATCTGCAATTATTTATTAGACTCTGAATAATTATCTATAAAATATTGTTGTATTTCAAAATGATTTCCTATAATAATATTCTTATATTCATTATATTTTTTTTTCAATCCGTTGCTTTTTTCTATTAAATTGGTGTCAAGTAAAATTATATATTTATCATCATTTTTAGAATATTTTATTATCCATTCGCAAAATGTATATAGTTCTTCAAATACATTATCTTGGTGACCTCCATTAGTCATAACTACTTTTGCAGATACCCAACCATTTATTTTCCCAGTAATTTTTGCATCAAATGATTTAAGACAATCATTTTTATTATAATTTTGTTCTTTGTAAACTTTATCAGATATAATTTCTCCATTCTTTGTTGGGCGATATTCTACAGATGTTAAATTATTTATAAAAATACCATATTTACTGCTTGTTATATTACATGTATTAATTTGTAATAATTCTTCTTTTATACCTTGGCGACTTGCTAATTTTGAAATTTTACTTGCTAATAATTTTGCAAATAAAATATCTATGCTAAATTTATTAAATAACTCCTCTTTTGTTATATCTAAATCAACTAATACCTTTTTAAATGCTTCTTTGTTTATATTTTTAGATATATTCTTTTCAGAAAGACTTTGAAAAGCTAATAAATTATTTATTTTTTGTCTTTCTTCTCTTATATTAGCAAAATCTAATTTGATAGGAAAATCTGTCATATTATCAGAACATATTATATTTATTATTATCAATTTTTAACAACATAAGTAATATAAGATATAAGATATAAGATATAAGATATAAGTAATATAATATATATAAATAAAATATTACTTATCAATATAATGTATAATAATTTATATTACATATTTGCGAAAGATTATAATGATGATTACAGTAATTCTGCTATGTATCTAAAAGAAAAAAATAATAAAATGAAAATATTATACGAGAGCAAGGACAGGGAGCTTAAATATGTTAAGAATAAATATGATTTATTATGTAAGCGTTTTAATGATATTGAATGGAAATATAATGAATTACTATTAAATACGCATTATACTAATGAGAGCTATAATAGATTAGAAACAAAATATAATAATTTAATGAAAAAACATAATATGTCTTTTGATAAAAACAAGGATATTCAATTTATTAATGATGATTATGAGCATATATAATACAAAGATATATTTACAATATCACTATATCTGTTATATCGGGTGCCTCTTTTTTATTTATAATATACCATCGTGTTACAAAGCAAATTGCAATTATATCTGTAATTAGTTCAATTAAAAACATATCAATCTGCGCAAGAAGCATATTGATATATATAAGCCAATCGAACCAAAAGTATACAGTATTGATAATTGAAATTTCATAGTGTAGTCGATATATATTGCAAGTTTCTTCGTCTTGCACAATAGGTGCCTTTAAATTTTGCACATTTAGAATAATCCAAGGAGTTATAACATTATCATTTAGGTTTCGTATTACTGTATTAACTAATGCATATAATACGACCGCAGAATATTTTCCCGACGTATCTATAACAAACCCTAATATAACAAGGTCTGGTTGAGGACCAAAACGATAGAATGATGTATCATTTGGATAATTTGTGATTATAGAAACCATCGATATTGAAATTACAACCATCCAACTTGTTATAATTCGAGAGATTACTAATGGGTTCATTATTTAATTAATATTTTATTGATATTATATCATTTTTTATAATATATATAACTTGTACTGCAGAAAACTAATATATCAACACAGTTCCATTCAAATGAAAGTTAATAATCATACATATAACCCATATTGTGTATATATATAGAAATACTAATATATATTTGCAAAGGTTTTCTATTTTATCAATATAATCTCGAATATCATATTTATATTTATTGTTGACGATATGTTGATCATCCGTATTATTTGCAATACACATATTTTTACATTCTTGTAAGTCCTTCGTAATACATTCAATCTCTACATTTAATCGTTTATAATTATTTTCTATATTCATAAAATTAATATATAGTTTATTCGTTCTTTCTTCATATCTATCAACGACATTGTTTATTTTCTTTGTAAATACATCATTATAATAATAATAGTCATTTGATATTCTTGTAATATCTTCTTCAATATTTGATATATTAGATATATTTGAATTAGATTTTGATCTTGATGATGACAAGGATGAAAGTGAATCCACCGACTTTGTAGACGTAAGTGAATCCACCGACTTTGTAGACGTAAGTGAATCCACCGACTTTGTAGAACGTCTCATGTTATTTATCAAAACATTAATATCCTATCATTTTTTAATCATATCTTCAATTATCAGATATTGCAAGATATTATATTTTCATTTATTGTGGTAATCGTTTTTTTATCAGGATAATGATGATGATAATATTTGTGTTTATTAAATATTATTTGCCATAATTTATAAACGTAATTGCATTTGCAAATGAATATTAATCCAGATATATTAGGGCACAAATCTTTATTTAGATTGCGAACCTCTTCTTCAATATTTATGTTGTATATATATTTTGTTTTTTCATATAATTCATTTATGTTTTTTGAATTTTTTATATTGTTCAAAAATATTTTATATAGTTCAGGTATTACTAATGCGGGCATTTTGTCACAATAAAATGTATTAAGAGTTTTAACACCATCTCTTGAAAAGTATTCTGAATAATATTTAATAATAAATGAAAAGTCTATGAATGTATCAAAATCAATGCCATAAATAGTATTGTTAATACCATCAATAATATGCGCATCCGTTTTAATATTATTATATAGGCTTACATTATTTAGAAATATATCATCGTATTCGCACGGAGATAATAGTATATATTGGTCTAATATATTCGTATAATCATATACCAAGTCTTTTATTAAATAATTATAAATGTTAGATTTATATTGATATGGTTGCTTTATGTTATTACGATAATAATTATCAAATACAAATGCGTCTTTAATTCTTTTTGAAATTACGTCAATGAAAATTAAGTGTATTTCGTCAGTCATATATTTATTATTAAAAATAGATGCATTATCGACATCATTTATAACGGATACAAGATTATCAATATTTATTTCAGTAGTCCCGCTCGTATTACTTGAATAATATACATCGCTTCTTATATTATTATAAAATCTTAAATATATATATTTTTTATAATTGAATGATGATAAAAAATCATGAAAATAAAAAAGTATTAATTCGTAATAATATGCGCCAGCTTTCTCGTATGCTTCTATATCTTCGCATATACTTTCGATATTCAATGATAATGAATATTCATAGCTTGCAATATAATTATTGTAATCTTTAAATAGTTCTTTCTTTTCATTTATATATTTTTGCTCATCATGATATTCTTTAACAACAGCATTTTTAACATCATCAGTCAATATATATTTATAATATTCTGACATTTATTATATATATAATAAAATATTTATATATTTATTTAATAGATATATATATATGTTTACACCCTTAAAGAATAGAAAAATAGCAAGACCATTAACAAAACATATTAATAAAAAAGTAGTTAATACTAAAACAAAAAAGAGAAAGATAGGTGGTGTTGTTGTAGGAATAGATGAAGACAAGGATTTAAAAAATTTAAAAAAACTATTAAAAAATTTATATCCTGACAATTTTACCAAATATCATGTAGACAAAACAATTACAAAATTAGAACTAAAAAATGTAGATGACTTAAGGGTGGTGGCAACAAATAAAATAGATGAATATGTTAAAACAATAGAATACGAACCTGACAGGGAACTAATTAAAATCGCTCTCGAAAATTTAACTGAAAAATTAAAGGATGAACTACAATATTTAAAGAATAGATTGAATGAAGAGTTTCAAGAAAATATTACAGATAAGATAATTAAAAATTTAAGAATAAGAGACATAAATGATTTAATTAATGCTCGAAAAAGCGATATATTGGGTTTACAAGGAACAAGCACAACAAGTTTTACTGAAGAACAAATAAATAAGCTCCTTATTTTTAAAAAAAAACTTAAAAATAGACAAAAAAAGTTGAATGCAAAATTGACTAAAATGTTCTCGAAAGATATTTCAAAATGCCTAATTCACGTACTAGCGATTAATGACGTTTATGACCTATATAATGTGAAATCAATATATTTATTATATTTTGTTATTTATCAAAAAGATTTCAATCCTGAAATGAATAAAAAAATATTTAATTTTCATGAAAAAATGCAGGGATGGAGAGGAAGTATGAGGGTATTGAAGGAAGAGTTGGGAATATTTCCCGTACATTATAAAGAGATAATTAGAGAACTAATGCTTTTCAACATATCTGATTTAGTGTATGCTAAAGTTAGAGATATAGAAAATCTAAATTTTTTAACTGAAGATGAAAAAAATAATTTGTTAGAATTACGTAAAGAAGAATTTAAAAAATTTCTGTTAGAGAACCTTCATTTCAAAGGTGAGCTAACTACTAGAACAAAAAAAAAATTAATTTTAAATATAATTGTCAGTATAGAAGATGTATATCAATTAATGGAGTCAGATTATTACGATAAAATTGATAAAATTAAGGAAATTGATGAACCCCTTTCAAAGAATGCAGACGTTCGCAGAGCACTCATAGTTTTAAAAAATTCTCTTAATCCAGACCCACGGTTAAAAACTAATAGTACAAGTTCTAATAGTACAAGTTCTAATAGAACTAGTTCTAATAGTCCAAGTTCTAATAGTCCAAGTTCTAATAGTCCAAGTTCTAGAGGAGTGTAATAACAAGATATAACTTACAAAGTTTTATCTCATTTTAAATCTTCAAATGTGTAAAAGTAAGAGTTGTAATAAATACATACCACAATCTTACCTCTTACCATAGATATTAATAAAAAAATTGATATTATTTTTTTAAATTTTAAAACACATATAAAATATAATGAAGTCGCTTATTATTGTTGAAAGTTTCACAAAAACAAAAACGATTAAAAAATATTTAGGGGATGCTGATGCAACTGTTACGTTTTCAGGAGGGCATATTTATAATTTACCAAAAGATACATTAGGGTTTGATACAGATACTTGGGATATAACTTATGTTGAAACAAATCCGAACATTATTAAAAATATCAAGGAGTTGGCAAGAAAAGCAGATATTATATATTTAGCGGCGGACCCTGATTTAGAAGGCGAAGCAATCGCATATAGTCTTAAAAAATGTTTAGGTAATATTATAAAAGACAAAGTATGTCATCGCATAACGTTTAATGAGATTACTAAACATGCTGTTGTAAATGCAATTGAAAATCCGCGAACAATAGATATGGACAAAGTGAATGCACAAGAAACAAGGCGTATTGTTGATAGATTAATAGGATACAAAGTATCTCCATTATTATGGAATAAGTTCAACAAAAATTATTTAAGCGCAGGTAGAGTTCAAATCCCTGGTCTTATAATGTGTATTAATCAACGTAATCGTATTATTAACAAAGAGATTATACCCTATTGGACAATCGAATGTAAGTTTTCTATTAACAAAGAAACCTCAATATTAGGAACATTAAATACTTATATGGATAATGGTGATGACAAGGGCGATGATAATAGCGATGGTAAAGGTAAACTTATAGAATATAAGATTAGAGATATTAATATTGTTAAAGAGATATTTAGTAATTTATATATTAATACAACATATAAAATAAATTATGAAACAAAAATAAGAAATGTTAGTCCGTCTCCGCCATATACTACTACAACACTGCAACAAGATTCGTATAATAAATGCAGATTTAATTCAAAGACAACTATGAAATTAGCACAGGATTTATATGAACATGGTTATATAACTTATATGCGTACAGATTCAACAAATATTGCAGAAGATGCAAAGAAGATGATATTGTCATATATTAAAGAAACTTACGATTCTTCATTTGCCAAATATAGAACATACAAAACAAAGATTGCAAATGCACAGGAAGCTCATGAAGCAGTTAGGATTACGAACCCAAAATACAAAACAATATCATTTGAAGGTTCTACAAAAAATCATGAAAAATTATATGAGCTTATATGGAATAGAACTATTGCATCTCTAATGACGGATGCGATATATGTTGATTTGCATCTTACATTTAAATCAGATGTTTCTGAATATATATTTTGTTCTACAAAGTCGTTTTTGAAAGAGCAAGGGTTCTACATATTATACGATAATAACATAGAAAACCACGAAGAATTCCTTAAAACTATTTTCAATAATAAATATATATCTGTATCAAAGGAGTATTCATCACAAGGAACAATCGATAATATTCCGTCTCTTTATAACGAAGTTCAGTTAATTAAGGAATTGGAGAAGGAAGGTATTGGAAGACCATCAACATATTCGTCGATAATTGATAAACTTTTAGAAAAGAAATATGTGGAGATTGGCACAAACCCTCAACAAGAATATGAAGTTGAATGCTTTAAGAAGAACAAGACATACGTTATTTCTACAAAGAAAATTAATCTGGGTGGAAAGCAAAAAGACCTTCTTGTTCCTACGGAATTAGGATTAGAAGTAATTAAGTATATATTTGACACATTTCCTTATTTATGTGATTTAAAGTTTACTGCAAAAATGGAGAATGAATTAGATAAGATTATTAATGCAACTATTACAAAGGATACTCTATTGAAAGAACTATATTCGAAAATTAAATATTCAATAGAAAATGCGAAAGATTATAATAATGGTGTAAACGGTAGTACAACAAATAATGCAAATGATAATGTTAAAAAAATAAAGGAAACCGGAATTCATACAACAAGATATGGTATATGTTATTACAATAAAGATACAGATAAATATACTAATATAGAACCATATCTTAAATGGAAAAAAATCACAAAGGAACAATTAACAGCCAAAGATATTAACTTCATAAGTTCGCTTCCTAAACCTGTTGAATATTTAGGAAATAAATATAATTTATATTTAGGCAAATATGGCATTTACTTAAAAGATAATAAAAATAATAACCATAAGCTTGACAAAAAATTATGGAATACATACTGTTAGACAATGCCAGCAGACATTATATTTAATCATAAGGCGACATGCCCTTTTTACCATATTTATACCATGACCTCACGTATTTATCTGTAAAATCAGTATGCATTGTATTATCATGATAATCCATGTCAATACAATTATCTATCATACAATTACATTTTTTACATAACCATTTTAAACTATTATTCATTTTGTTTTATATTATAAATTTATATTTATATAATAATCACTTTTTAGATTTTAGGTTCTTATTTAGTTTATTAAGTTCAAATGCAATATTTGACAATGATGTCGCAATTGAAACCCCATATTCATCTGCAAAGAAATTAGTAAAAATATTATATAGATCTTCAGAAGTTAGACCTCCATCGTATTCTTCATCTTCATCTTCATCTTCATCTTCATCATCTTCATCATCTTCATCTTCTTCATCATCGTCATCGTCGTCATCGTCGTCATCGTCGTCATCGTCGTCTTCTTCGTCTTCTTCGTCTTCTTCGCCATCTTCGCCATCTTCGCCATCTTCGCCGTCTTCGTCGTCTTCGTCTTCTTCTTCAACTTCTTCAATTTTTTTATTTACAAGCTTTTTTTCTACATCTTGTTTAGTAGTACTATCTTCGTCTTCACAACATTCTTTAATAGATATATTGTCTTCCTCCTTTATCGTGCTTCTTCCGGATCTTCCGGATGACTTCTTCTTTGTTTTAGAACCTTTTTGCATACTCTGCATACTATTTAAAAATGACATAATATCGATAGTATCAATATTATTAAGCTTGTCTTTGTTCATATATATCCTTTCTTATATATTATATTAATTATTATTTCTTATATATTTTTTTTAAAATATTATATTAAGAGATTGATAATGATTAGTTATATATTATATTTCCTTGGAATACTAATAGGTTTATTAATAATACTTACCATAGTATATGATTCAGGAGATTTTAAAAGTTTATTTAAAAATACCAAAGAATATTTTGGTAATAAAAAGTCAGCAAAGGCTGAAATATCTGATAATGCAGATATTGTAAAGATCGTAGATGTTCCGCCTATTTCAAACGATATTAATACATCGGACGAAAAGGTTGCAAATGAATTGGCAACTAATAATACAAATGACCACTTTAATTTTTTCAAATTGTTAAAAAGAAAAGAGTTTAAAATATTGATTTCATCTTACAATAATGATAATATCAAGAATTTAGATTGGATTACGGATAATAAAGATACTAATAATGGTATTAAACTTAAATTAAGCAGTAATGAATTCGCAAAGGAATTGAACGAACTTAATCCATTAGTATATGGGTATAATATATATAGGGTTAGCATTGAGGGTCCGTCAAATATTGTTTTATACAACAACAACGTTGCAATAAGCACATTTTCAATATTATTTATGTTCAAATTTAAAGGTTTTTCTGGTAATATTAATAACCTATTTATAATTTATGGTATTAACAACAAGAATATAGTTATTAACATCAAAACTCAAGAAAATAATACCAAGAATACCGATAAGAAGAATACAACAAAAAGTATTAATTTATTAAACAATTATGATGAATTATCAGATAAAAAGGGTTCGTATGAACTTTCAGAACCAGAAGTAGTATATACAATAGAAATATTAATAGAAGATGATGTCTTTAATATTAAAGATATTAAATTAAAGACATTGAAGAAAGATATTGTATTTTTAGGTTTAATAGTAAACAAGGATGATGTCGCATTCTATTTTAATAATACTAAACACGATTTCAAGCGTTCAACTGATTTGGGAATAAAAGTACACAGCAAACCCTTTGTAATTAACAAAGATAGAAGTTGTGAGATAGTTTTGTATAGTTTTGCATTTTTAAATGAGGCGATAAGCAACAAAGATTTGGAAACTTACAAATTATATAATAAATATAAATTGTATGGTATAGATGATAAGAAGGATACTAACAAGGTAGAAAGCGACGATACATTAGAAGAATATAAAAACTATTACTACTAATATAGCTTAATATAACTAATATATAAAACTAAAATATATTATATATTTTATAATGATTAAAGGTGCGATATTTATTTTGACACAAAATACAATTGAAAGGAAGGTATATTTAAAAACCAGTTTATATTTCCTTTTTAAAAACTTTAATGCAAAATACAAATATCCAGTAATTATACTACATGAAGGCGATTATACCGACGAAGCAAAAAACGAAATTATTACAGGAATACGTCGAGAATGTCGCGATTTATTAAGCTTTCAACAAATTGACGACGAAGACTTTTGCGTTCCTAAACATATTGATATTGATAAAATGAATAGTATTATAGACCTTCGTATAGTTCCTTATTGGCGCAATCAAAAATACCGTTCTATGTGTTATTTTTGGTTAAAAAACTTTTATAAATACACGAAAGATTATGATTATGTTATGCGTATAGATGATGATAGTATTATTGAGGAACCAATAAAATATGATTTATTTGAATTAATGAGAGATAAGGAATATATATATATGTCTAATATAATTCACCTTGATTGTAGTCTATGCAATTACGGAATGAAAGAGTTCTTCAAAAAACATTATCAAGATAAATCGGAAAAAATTAATGAATTGTTTGTCGAACATAATCTTGCAAGCGATAATGAACATTTTAACAATTTTAAGAAGCTTTATAAAAGTATTAATAATGAAGAATATAATGGAAATTCAGTAAATTTAAGTATGCCAATTATGTATTATAATAATTTTAATATTATTAATGTAAATATTTGGAATTCCCCAGAAATACAAGATATTGTAAATAAAATTGACAAACAAGGTTATATATTTTATTGTAGATGGGGTGATGCACCTTTGCAAACAATTATTCTATCATTATATGACAGTAGTAGAATTACTAAATTAAACTTCAAATATAGCAAAAGATTACAACGCGAATCATTTAAAGATGATTATGGTAAATTACATTCTTATATGCCAAATGAGTACAGTCATAATAGTTGTGTTGTAAATAATGGAGATAATAAAAAATAAATTACTATATATTTTTATTTTTTTTCAATACATCTATATTTACAAAAAAATTTATGAATATAAAATAATTCAGCAAATAAATGTAAAAACACTCCAATAACAAAAAATCCTAGATACTTATTTTTGAAATAATTTAATATATAATTACCAACAATAATAAATAAAAATCCTTCTAAAATAGAATCAAATACAAGATATTTTGTATCTGAAATTCTTTTAGAGTTATTAGTATTACATGCATAACCGTTATTACAATAATAATCATGTATTCCAATATAATAACTTAAATAATGTTTTAAAAATCCTAATAAAAATAAAAATATATATTTATTTAGAGTTATATTAGAAAATATTGTATATAAAAACAAACAGTATAAGCCAACAAACAATGTTTCAAATATAATTTTCATTTTTAATATTTATATATTTTTTATTTCTAATAGCACAATATTTAATAAATTTATTTATTAATCAATTTCAGATATATTTTCATATGATTGAGTAGTATTATCAATTATATTAGGATTATTTACAACTTCAGTTTCCGAAAAATAATAGAACATATTGAGTGTTTTAAGCATTAGTAATAGTATTCCGTATTTGTATATTTTACTATAATATTTTTTTTATACATCCCTTTACGCATAAATTAAAGGTGATATTTATATTTATAATTTATATAAAAATGATATATATATCTATATATAATAGATTTATGCAAAAATATGAACTTTAATATTACAGAGATTAATAATGACCCTATGGGATTTATTAAAAAAAACAAAAAAAAAGATATAATAGAGTTTCTTACGAAGGCGGATGACGCATTCTTTAACAACGATAATGACTTGATCAAAGATGATGTATATGATATTATTAAAGATTATGTTTACAAAAAATATCCAACAGATAAATATTTTAAGCGCGTAGGAGCCGATGTTAAGAATAAAGTGGTTCTTCCGTATTACATGGGTTCGCAAAATAAAATCAAAGATAGTGAAGAAGAGCTTACAAAATACAAAGTAAAATATGGTGGGCCTTATGTAGCAAGCGATAAATTAGATGGTGTAAGTTGCCTTATTACATATAGCAAGGAAGGTATAAAAATATATACGCGTGGCAATGGCACCGAAGGACAGGATATAACACATTTATTAGAATATATAAATGGAGTTCCTAAACTTAAAATTGCAGATACAGATGTAGATGATAATATTGCAGTTCGCGGGGAATTAATTATATCAAAAAGTAATTGGGATGTATTAGGTGTTATGGGAAAGCAAGGAGCAAATCCTCGTAATACATTATCTGGTGCAATAAATAGCGATATTCTCAATAAAGACATATTATCAAAGGTTGATTTTGTTGCATATTCATTAATAAATCCAAAAATGAGCAATGGTTTTACAATGTTGCAAGAGAAAAGCTTTAAAGTGGTTAATCATAAAATACTGAATACATTTGACTTAACAATTCTTTCAAATATACTTCAAGAAAGGCGTGAGCATGGCGACTATGTAATTGATGGTATTGTTGTAAGTGATATTAGCAAATATTACGAAATACAAAAGGATAAAAATCCAGAACAATCTTTTGCATTTAAATCGATACACACGCTTGAACAAGCTGAAGTTATAGTTACAAAGGTGGAATGGAATGTATCCAAAGATATGTATATGAAACCTATTGTTATGTTTAAAGAAATTGAATTGGATAATGTAAAGATAAAGCAAGCAACCGGATTTAATGGTTCATTTATAGAAAAAAACATAATTGGACCAGGTTCGCGAATAATGATTATTCGTTCAGGTAATGTAATACCGCATATACTGACGGTTCTAACACCTTCTGCAAATGGTTCTCCGAGTATGCCTGGGACAGAAGGAGTTGATTATAAATGGAATGATACGCACGTAGATATAATGATGATTAGTAAAGTAGGAGATAAAAATAGAGATTATGATATTAAAAACCTACAATATTTTATGAAAACCGCAGAGATTGAATATATGGGACCAGGAAATATATCAAAGATTTATGATGCAGGTTTTGATGACATTAAGAAGATAGTTAATATTACAGAAAAGGAATTGTTGACAATTAATGGGTTTAAAGATAAAATGGTTCATAATATAATAAATGCATTATCAAAAATAAAAGAGATTGATTGTTTGATTTTGATGGATGCTTCAAATATAATGGGTAGAGGGTTTAGTTATAAAAAAATAAAATTAATTACAGATGCATATCCTTGTATATTAGGTCATGATAAAAAGAATAGATTGCTTACCTCCAAAATAAATGTAGGTGATTTGTTAAAAATTGAAGGAATTGCAGAAACATCCGCAAAATTATTTTTGAATAATCTTCCAAAGTTTTATGAGTTTTATGATAATTTAGGAATTAAATGCAAAGAAAAAGCTATTGTTTCAAGGGATGTTGCAACAATTGCAGTTATTAATAATAATATTGCAGGTAAATCATTTGTATTTACTGGATTTAGGGACAAAGATTTAGAAGCATATATTACTGAAATGGGAGGTTTTATAAAAACTACTATAAGTAAAAATACCAACTATCTTGTTGTTAGTGATTTAAATGAAAATAGCGGAAAGGCAATTACTGCAAGAAGTTTAGGAGTTCCGTTAATACTTCGAGATAATAAAATATTTGATAGAATATCTTCGCCATCTTTGCAGGCTTCGCAACCTTCGCAACCAGTCAACTTACATATATTCAAGGAAATGCCTTCAAGTAAAGAAGATAGATATACGCTTGTAACTTTTCAAAATCAGTTTAGACCAACAAATGGACAAGGTGTAAAAGTTATATTTGCGGATTTAGATCATACTCTCATAACACCAAAAGGAAAATATGTATTTCCAAAATCTATTGATGATTGGAAATGGAAAAATAATGCAATTGTTCCATTATTAAAGGAGATGTATAATGATATGGGGTATGAAATTGTTATTGTATCAAATCAAAAGAAAATGTCAGGAGATGACGTTAGAAAAAAGGCGAAAATGATATATGATGATTTGCAAATTCCCTTTGTATTTATCGCAGGACATAGTGATTTATATTACAGGAAACCGCAACTTGGTTTATGGGAAGTGCTTATTGAATACATATTCAAAGATTTAAATAATATTGATAATTCAAGCATATTTTTAGGAGATTCCGTTGCAGACTTGTATTTTGCAAGAAACACAAATCTAAAATTTATACATACCGATATGTTCTTCAATGGGGTTCGCCATGAAGAGTTTGCAAAGATTGAAGATAAAAAGCACCCAATGACTGAATGGATTTCTGACAAGGTTCAAAACATAATACCTCGCACTAAACCTCCATTGAAACACCTTGTTATTATGGTAGGTTCTCCTGCAAGTGGAAAGTCATTCTATTCACGCGAGCTTGAAAAGTCTGGGTATCTTCGTATTAATAAAGATGATATGAAATCAGACAAAATTATGCAGAAAGAGTTTGATGCAGGAATTAAAAATGGACGGAATATTGTTATTGATGGCACAAATGCAACTAAAGAAGCGCGTTCTAAATGGATAAATGCAGCTACGACATATCACATAACTATCGTATGGATGAATTTTCCTATGCCTGTTGTAGAGTTTCTTGATAATTATAGAATTGCTATGAATAAAAATCAGGATACACATGTTCCTGCAGTTGCAATGAGAGTATATTATAAGAAGCTTGAAGAACCAACACAATCGGAATGTGATAATTTAATAGAAATAAAAACTATAAATACACCCAAAATGCTTTCCGTATGGTTATAAGGCAATTAAGTTTTCAAGATTTAATAGTAATATTTGTAATTATATAAAAAATGATTATATAAACTTTATAATTTTCTTATAACTATAATAAAATGGAATTCTGCGAAATATGCGATAATATGCTTTATGTTAAGACTAATGAAAAAAACATGCTTGTTAAATATTGCAAGCATTGTCAGTTTGAAAAAGTAGAAACAAACAATAAATGTGCAATCAAAATATCGAAGACTATTTATAGCGAAGATGATTTACTGTATAATCAACACGTTAATAAATATTTAAGATTTGACCCTACATTACGTAGAATTAATGACCCGCATATTTCTTGTAATAATGATATATGCAAAGCGGATGATGCAAATAAACAGATTATATATATTAAATATGATTCTAAAAACATGAAGTATTTATATGTATGTGAGAATTGTGGTAAAACTTGGAAACAGGTTAATCAAAATTAAAAGAGTAGTTATTTTATTCCTTTTAATTTTGATATAAAAATAAAAAATGATACTAAATAATAGATATTAAGGAGCATATACCAATATAATGTCTCTTGTATATAAAACTGCAAATATCGAGGATGTAAGTAAAATCAATGATTTATTGAATAAAAGCGACAAAATATCTAAACCAATAATGACAATATATGAGTTTGATAAAATTATGGGTATGAGAACGCAACAGTTAGCATCTGGTGCATCTCCTTTTGTAAATATTGGTGAAGGCAATAATGGTAAATTAGTTATTAATAGTAATATGGAGCTTCGCGATATTGCTTTAAGAGAACTTGAAGAAGGTAAACTACCGTATATTATAGAACGAGTTCTTTCAAATAAAAAAAAGGAATATTATCGTGTAGGTGATTTAAATCTTGTTGCAATTCGCGATAGAATGCGTAAATAATGTGGTACGTTTCTACATATTTTTATATTATATTTTTTATTTTTTAATAAACTATTTGTATATAATATTATTTATATATAAATATTATATATGATAATAAAAAAATTAATAATAATTATAATATCATATTATGTATGTAATAATATTATAATAGATAAAAAACAATATGATATAAATTATTTTGCAACAGATAGTTTCAAAGAAGAGAAGTTTAGATGTATTCGATATATAGAAAATAATTATATGAATAATAAAAAAGAAAATAAGATTATAAACTATATTAGCAATTATCCATATAAAAAATGCAGAAAATATAAAAATGAATATATAAATTATATAATCAATAAAAACAAAGCAATAATATATAACACACTAATACACATAATATTTTATATACATATAATCTTTTTGTAGATTTGAGATTGCTGGATGTATCCTATACAGAATACTAACATCATGAAGACTGTTATAGAATATCTTTGGAGATTGCTGGATGTATCCTATACAGAATACTAACATCGTGAAGACTGTTATAGAATATATTTGGAGATTGCTGGATGTATCCTATACAGAATACTTTGTAGAATAATAGTTGGAGATTGCTGGATGTATCCTATACAGAATACTAACATCATGAAGATTGTTATAGAATATATTTGGAGATTGCTGGATGTATCCTATACAGAATACTTATTACTAATTATTTATATATATTATATATTGTTTATATGATTATGTGGTATATAAGACACTATCAATTTTTATATTTATAATACTAAATTTTTAATATTATTAATTGCATTGTTATAAACTGTTTCTGTATCAATATTAAATATTGGTTCATTAACTATTTGAAGATATTCTTCATCGCTCATATTTACCATCTTATCTATAACTGAATTGATTGAACTTTCCGAAGTATCTTCAAGAATTATAAAGCGTTTGCTATTAAAATATTTTGTAACTTGACTTGAACCCCAAAAAATAGGGATTGTTCCTGATCTAAAACCATTAATGATTTTTTCAGTAATATAGTGCCCTATCTTTGTGTTTTCCATTGTAATAACAAATTTTGAAATTTTGTAAAAGTTCAAAAGATTATCAGATGCAAAATCACCTTGCAATTTTCCTCCAATATTATTTTTATAAGAGCCTCCATATAATACACTCATTCTTTTTTCTAATTTATCAAGAAATGTTAGGCGTGCATTTAAATTACCATTAGATATTACTGCTGCTGTACTATTATTTGGAATTACATTAGCTGGTGTAAAATCAATACGAGGTAATGATTTACTATATACAACGTAGAAAGGAAACTCAACATAATTTTCGATTGTTTCATTAAAGCCTAATATACATGTATATGACGCGAGATTATCAAGCATCCAAGGTGCATAAAATGATTCGCCAGTAAATAAAAATGATGTTTTCCATTTTTTATTATTAATAAAGGTTCTATTCGTAAATACTGATTCCATCAAAATATCCGCATCATCTACATTATGAGAAATTTCAATTTCTTCGTTGAATATATCAGTCAATAATTTAAGAAAGAAATCAACATTTATAGGGTCTATTTTTTCAAAGAAACCACACCAAAAACCATTAAAAAAAACTTGCATTTTATTATTAATATAATTAATACTATAACAACTATTATTTCTTATATAGTATCGCAATATATATTCTTTATTATATTAATAACCTTGCTTCTTTTTTTTTTATTTATTTTTTTCCAATCTTTCAAAGTTATATTTATATATATTAATTTGACATTTAAATTACCACCTAATAAACCCTTGTCCTTTATTATAATATCATTTAAACTGAATGGTTCAATATTAATATCTATGTAAGTATTATCGACATATTTAATCTTTTTTATACCTCCTATTAAATAATCCAAAATATTTATATCAATGATAGTATTCAAATCTATAATATGACTTCCGTCAGTATTGTCAATAATAGTATGAGTATATGAGATTTCTTTGCAATTAATATTATCTTTGAGGTCATCGTCATTATGCACAATCATATTTATTATGATTTCGTGCTCTATACTATCATCGTCAATATACTGACGTGTCAAACAAGGGTAGTCATTTTTACAGCAAAGATTTATATAAACAGGTTCTTTTACGTTTTTAAGTAAAATGCGAAGTTTTCTTTTGCTTGTAGAACATAAATCGCAATAGGTTATAGGTAGATTTATATTATGCTTAATTATTTTAGTAGATGGATTATAATAATTTTTATTTTTAAACCCCTTGTTAAAGAAATAACTTGCAACATCTATGAAAGTATTTTTGATTGCCTCCTTGTCTTTAAAAATCCCATCATATGTATTTTTCCAAAAATTAATGTCAAAACTGTTATATATTTCGTAATCATCTGCTAAATTATCAAAATTATAATCATTGCTATTATAATTTAATTTTCCATAATTATCAAAGTCTTCAATCGCCTTTTTATATCCAATACTTGCATTTTTAAAACGTTCAATTTTAATATTTCTTTCTTTTTCACAACTAATATTAATTAGTTTATCCGGATGGCATTCTAACGCAATCTTTTTATATATATTCTTAATCTCATCTCTTGTATAATTCTCAATATTATCAATATTCAAATTAAGTGCCTCTATATACATTCATATAAATTACATATAATATTATGAATACATATTCTTTATATTAAATATATCAAATATATTAAATATATTAAATATATTAAATATATCAAATATATTTCATAGATATTAGTGTAATATAAGATTATAAAACATTAAATAATATATATATTTAATATTTTTTATATGATTAAAACGGAATGGGAAAAATTAGAAGAGGTTTTTCCTGATATTATAAACGGTAATGCAAGATACAAATTAATACTTGCTAATATACTACTTTCTTCTAATAACAAATTGCTATATGCACCTATTGGCTTCCCAATTGACCTTTTTTTGAATTTATTATTAACAAGAATATTAAATATTATGACACCCTTTAATAAAACAGAGCACATATGGGATAAAAGTATAATATATGTTGAGAACCAATATTATATTGATATAGATCTTATGAACCCAGAAAATATTAAAAATATCGAAAAAATTACGTCGTTTTTACTTCACATCATTAGTTCTAAAAATGTGAAGATGAATAAGCATTACATCGTTATAAAGCATATTGATTTACTTTCAAAATTATTTTGTGATTTTAGGATAATTTTGGAAAAGTTCTCTCATAATGTAATATTCATTTGCACAACGCATTATATTACAAAATTAGAAATGCCTATTAAAAGCAGGTTTAGTACATTTAGAATACCATTATTTACATACGATGAGATAAAGGAAATATATACTAAATATTTAAATATATCTATGAATGATTATTTAACAGAAACAAAGACGCGCAATATTATTAAAGCATTATTTATATCAGAAATTGAAAGACACCCATCTTCAACCGAAATATTAACAAAGGAATTTGTAGAGTTTAATTTCCCGCCATTTGTAGATTTTATTAAGAATTATAATAAACACAAGAATAATTTAGATGATATTAGGGCTCTTTCTTATAAATGCTGTCAATATAATGTATCAATCCTGCAAATTATTCAAGATTTTGTTAAGTTAGTTGACTATGGAACCTTTTATTTAAATATTAGATATACCTATGATATTTATAATGTAAGTTATAAGGATATAGACATTCTTAAAAATAAATTAAAATATGAAATAATAAAAATTGGGGTAGATGTTGATTATTTATTATCGCAAACAAATAAATGCAAAGAACCCTTGTATATTGAAAACATACTTTGTCAATTGTTAATCTAAACAATCTAATCACATGGTTCGTCGATTACAGTATTTATGTTATTTTTATTTGTCCCATACATAGATACATATTTTTCATTTATTATAATATCAGATTTATTAAAATGAAAATTATTATATATGATATTTGATGCAATAAACTTGTCGCTTTCATATTTCTTATCATATATAATAGACCAATAGATAGAATTAATGTATTTTAAATATTTTTCGAGACATGTATTATATATCTCTGCACCACCAATAATGAACCCTTCTTCAATAATATCTTCACTGTCAACATATAAAAACGCTTCGTCTATTGTTCTAAATACTTTGACATCCTTCATCTCTTCAATTTCTTTTTTAATATTATCATAATTATTTTGAGAAATGATTATGTTTATTCTATTTTTTAGTGGAGCATTTGGAAGCGAATACCAAGTATTTTTTCCCATAATAATACAATTCTTCTTATTTTTGCAAAGACAGCTCATTGTTATATTCCTAAAAAACTTTAATTCTTCAGGAATATTCCAATTTAATTTGTTTTGAAACCCTATTCCGTATTCTAAACATGATGCAACTATAATACTAATGTTTTTATTCATATCACTTTGCAATAATATATATTATGTATATTCCATTTATATCAATTATATATATATCAATATATTACGATTACATCTGTTGATAGGTACTGTTCATAACTTCATAAACACGGTCTTTGTATTCATCTATTGTTTCGTCCTCTTTATACTCAATCATATCACAAACCTTGATATTAATATTGTAATCTTTAACCAAGAATAATTTAAGACAAGAATGAAGCATTGATTCGCCATTATCGTGGTTATAATGTAATGATTCATCTTCGTATTTAATTACAATAGGTAATATAGGATATTTATGAACGAATGCACCTTTGCTTGCAAATTCAGTAATACTTCCTGGTATCGACGACGTATTACCAGAACCTGGCGCAATAAATAATATTTTGTCTCCTGATTTACGGCTTTCAACACGCTCCTTTATTTTATTGCTTGTTTTACCTTTTTCTACAAAGATATTTCCAAGTAAATCATTGATTTGGTCTGTATACCCAATAGTCGAATATATTATAACTTTTAATATTAAATAGGATGAACGCGGAAATGTACTAATTAATACAAAGCCATCAACAAGTGTGGTATGATTAAAAGTACATATAAATTTCTTATCACTATACAAATATTCCATATATTTAACTAAATCTTCTTTCGATATATTAATATTGAATGAAAGTAAATACATAAACATTTTTGCAAACCATAGAATACCACATATGATATTACTTTCATTTTGTAATGGTTGTAGAATATGGATAGAGAGAACCATCATTATCGTAAATAATATAAATCGGAAAGGCATAGTTATATATGTTAAAAATGTTAATAGTAAAGAAAACATTAAATTATTTAATATATCCAAATAATATTTAGATATAAATATAATCGCACTATCGTACTATCGTACTATCGCACTATCGTACTACAATAATAAAAATAATTATTAAACATTAAAACTTTCACCACATCCACAAGTTCCTTTTGCATTTGGATTGGTAAATGTAAATTCGCTTGTAAGTTTGTTTTCTTTCCAATCCATTACAGAACCAACAATCGTAAATATTGCAGATGGGTCAATAAATATTTTAATATTATCTGTAATAGTAATAATATCATCTTTTGATACTGATTTCTTCCCTTCATCATCTGCAGTAATATATTTCATTGTATAATTCAATCCATTACACCCGCGCTTGTTAATACCAATGCGTATCCCTAGAGGATATGGTGGATTTAGTAAAGAAAACATAGTAATAATTCTCGAAGTTGCATTGGGTGAAACCGTAATAATAGACTTTAGAGGTTTGCGTTTTTGATATTTAGTAGGTGCAATATTACTGCTTATGAATGACTTTTGTAAGTGATTACCATAATATATAATCCTTTTTGTAAACATTATTATATGTATTTATATGTATTATAATATTTATTATATTTATTATAAAATATAATGGACTGGGTATATTTATCAATAATACATAGTATTATAATTGCACTTCTAATATTATTTATTCGATATGATAATACGCCATATATAATGTTCCCATTAATTATCAATATAATTCAGGGTATATTGTCTCTCGCGTATTTTATCTTTTATTACAACGAGCATTTCACAACTGCTTTTAGCAACCCCAAATATTATATATATTCGGTAATTGCGCTATTTGTGAATGTTTTAGGATATTATATAATAAAAACATGTCCAAATCCTGCATATTTCAGAGTATTTGTTTCTCTACAGATTATAATACTGTTTTTGGCAACACTATATATTACTAAAAAATATGAAATATCTACACAATCTATGATAGGGATAATATTCGGGTGTCTCGCAATTATACTAATATCATTAGATGAAAATAATCGATAATAGATAATCGTATTTATATATGGTTTTTGTACATTAATGTTGAATATTTGGGAATATCAAAATTATAATACTCCTTCTTTGCATACCTTTTATCTTTTATCCAAATCCTAACAATATAATAAAACTTTTTAGGACTTATCGATATACCATTAATATTATAAATTATGTTTTCATCATTACTATTTGCAAAGTTTTCGCCAATAATATTCGCACACAAAGCAAATAATTTATTTTCAAACTCTTCTGACAATATTTTAAATGAAAAGCATCCGCCATTAATATTAAGTTCATCCTCGTATCGTGGCATTATATCAAGTCTCATAATAAAAAACATCCCCTTTTTAAAAAGTTCTTTGAATGCCTTAAAATAATTAACATAATCTTCGACACTTGATATTACTCCTAACATTTTATAACTCTTATCATCCCAATTATTATCATACGGGTCATGAAAATACATATTCCATGTATCATTTAAAAATATCTTATCATTACTTAATTGATTGCACATTTATATAAAATATAGTAATATTCTTTATATAAAAAGATAAGATTAATATTAATTAACATTAATATGGCAATACTTATTACTGGCGGGTGCGGATTTATTGGGTCTAATTATATTAATTCTTTGTTAAAATCCAATATATTTAATAATAATACCTTTGATTATATTATAAATATTGATAAATTAGATTATTGTTCGTCAGAAGATAATATATATAATAACAAAGATGATAGATATATATTTATAAAAGGGAGTACTTGTGATAAGGAATTATTACAGCGTATATTTAATACATATAATATTGAATATATTGTGCATTTTGCCGCACAAACGCACGTAGATAATTCATTCGATAATTCTATTAGTTATACTATTGATAATATTCTGGGAACTCATCAACTTATAGAATGTTGCCGTTTATATGGGAATATTAAAAGGTTTGTTCATATATCTACGGACGAAGTATATGGAGAACTTTCTATTAATTGCGAAAATAGCATTGAAAACTCTATACTAAATCCCACAAATCCATATGCCGCAACAAAAGCAGGTGCAGAGTTCATTGTTCGTTCCTATTATTATTCATACAAACTACCTGTTGTAATTATTAGATGTAATAATGTTTATGGCCCGAATCAATATCCAGAGAAAATAATACCTAAATTTATTACATTGCTAAAAGAAAATAAAAAACTACCTATACACGGTAGTGGATTAACAAGGCGAAACTTTATATATATTGATGATGTTGTTAATGCAATTAATATTATTATTGCAAAAGGTCAAGAAAATAACATATATAACATTGGTTCAGCAGATGAATATAATGTTATAGAAATCGCAACAATATTATTAAAAATGATAAAAGGTGTTGAGGAAAATATTGTTAATTGGATTGAATATGCAAAGGACCGAAACTTTAATGATTTTCGATATGCAATTGATGCAAGTAAATTAAATAATATTGGTTGGGAAAAAAAAGTAAGTTTTTATGATGGTATAAAATATACGATAGAATGGTATATGAATAAAAAAAATGATAATATTATATTGATTTAATATAATAACGTATTAACAAACAATATAATGCAAAGTGGTATTGTAAATATCTGCAATAGCAAGAAATGCGACGATTACGACGATTACGATGATGATTATGAGCCTACCTATGATGATGATGATTACACATATACCTACAAATATACATATACCTACAAATATACATATACCTACTATAACAAAAATTTATTTAACACCCTTGAAGATTTTACATGAAACAAAACCTTATTATATATTTATAATAAAGTATAAATATGTCCTATTTTACCAATTACTATTATAAAATTGATTGCAAATAATAAACTTATTTACTGCCGATATTGCCAAAAGATTGCCTTCTAACTTGAAAGCAACTCCAAAAGCAACTTTCCGCCTTCTAACGAACGCAAACAGCCTTCTAACGAACGCAAACATGAACAGCTCTATTACGACGAGCTATAAGAATGCTTATCACACCTTCACAAATGTCGAATTCACAGGCGTTGTTGATATTCCTATTGAACAAGATAATGACTATCATCTCTTCATCCGATATGGCAACATGGTCTATATGGATGTGAAGGGTGTCGGAGAGGTAGTGATTACATATGAAGAACTTCAAAAAAACAAGTATTGGAAATATTACTATGACTTGTCGCTTATGCTCGCAGATGACAAGCATCTTGTTTCACAAGAACTTCAAGATAGTAGCGATTATATCGATTATCAGATATATGATACTGTGAGGTATTGGTGGATTAGTAATCTGTATATTGTTAATAATGAACTCCACCAATACGGAGACTTGGGTACTCATGATATATATGACAAAGTCACTTATTTCAAAATCAATCCCTACGACTTGGAGAATATGGAATACACCTCACAGGAAGATTTGGAGGTATTTCGTATGAATTATATGTCTTCATGTATCGATAATTTTGAAACGAAGCGCCTTGCTTACAATAATCTCGCGATTGAGCATTTAACAAAAAAGATGGAGGGAATGAACGAAGAAATTGATGAACTTCAGGCGTTCTTTAAACATAAGAAATATATCGTTAATCTTATTGCAACTCTTAATGATAAATATATCAAAAATATAGATATAATAACATATATTATTAATATTTATCTATATTAAACTTGTTACACCAACCTAAAAAATATCACCACAAGGTGGGCTTATTGGGAACTGAATAAAGTGGCGAATGAAATATATGTATCTATTATATTTTTTATATTACCCTCTTTCTCTTTTACTACATAGGAATAATAATGAAAATCTGCATTTACATGTTCCTATGTGTAATATTGCTATATCTTGCTACTTACAGTTGGTAGTCTATAATCTAACCATCCAGCAATAGGAATGTTTGGTATTGGTGATAATCCATAACCATACTTTATAGATATAACATTATAACCTAATAATTTCAATAATGTTAATATTTGGCTACTTGTATGCCCTACATAACAAATTAAAAAAATAGGCTTATTAGTTGGTAATCTCTTCAAATTCTTTTCGTCTAATATATTTAACCAATATATATTTTTAGAACCTTTTATATGCCCTTTTTTATATTCTGATTTGCTTCGTAAATCTATCAAATAATAATCCTTGTGTTTTACATAATATTTATTGTAAAAATCAATAGGTGTTATATAATTCCAATCATTCTTTGTTTTATGCAAATATTGTCTCAACGCATAACTATTCATTTTTGTCGTCGTCTATAATATAAATTATAAAAATAATATATATTTCAAAAAATAATAATTAATTATCACATTCAAACTTGACGCAATGCGTGCCATTTTTTAAATTTTTCAACAAATACGCATGCAAACTTAATATTAGTGATCGCATTCTTATCACGAAATGCTTCGCGAAGCAATTTGCTGTCTCTTAAAGTTTGTACTAACGCAATACCAATTGATGGCTTATTATGCACATCTTCATTATCATATACATTATATATATCTGGTTCATTTGTTTTAACAATAAATAATGTCTTTTCTTCATTATTTAATGCATTATGTTCCTTTGCATCATGCACAGTATCATGCACAGTATCATGCATAGTATCATGTGCACTATCATGCATAGTATCATGTACAGTATCATGTGCAGTATCATGCATAGTATCCTTTGTTTTAAATTCTGTTATATCCTTTGTTTTTCTAACAACATTAATAACAGAACTTTCATCAAAATTATATAGTTTTGGTTTATATTTAATATCATATGGATATATGTATACACCTCTGCATGTATAATTAAGATTTTTTGACAATTCAATAATATATTCAATCGATTCCTTGTACATTTTAAAATAACTTTTAACTTTGTAATTGCAAACATCTATTGTTTTATCTGGTGTATATTGAGTTTCAAGCATATTATATAATATTTTCAATCTATCTGGGAGCATATTCTTATTTAAATACATTCCTTCATAACATATAATATCGTTTATTAAGAAAGTCCAACTATTATCCTTGCATTTAACCATTTCGCCATCAAGTAAAGTATTCTTAAATAATTTCTTGTCAAATAAACCTCTTCCAAAAATAATTCGCGGTCGCTGATATCCAGGATGTATTTTTTTATCTATAAAATACATGGTTTCAATATTATTGTAAAGCGTAAAATAAAGATAATATCTATTGCCATTAGAACGAAGGTTCATTAGGTGATTAGATAATATAAAATTAACATTATTATTATCAAGATTATGATGATGTCTTTGCAATATTTTGATATTATAAAGAGAACTCATTTGGTCTAATATAATATCCTTGTGTTCATTGCATTTGATATTAAAAGCAACTCTGTCAGAAAAACTAATAATACCTTGCATTATATATTTATTATTCAATAAATATTTATATGATTATATCATTTTTTACCAATATATATTATAAATCATTATTATTATTTCATAAATGCTGTTAGTGATGCATGCGATTTATAATTAGATAGTTCAAAATCTTCGTATTTGAGACTTTCAATCCATCTTATTTTTTCATCAACAGTTGACGAAATATCAGGAGCCATCTTTTTAATTATGACTTTTGGAAGTTCATATATTTCATTATTTATCTGTTTATTTACTTGCGGGGTATGTTCTTCGTAAATATGAGCGTCGCAAATAGACAAGCTTATTTCATATGCATTAATATTAAGAACATACGCAATTATTTGCGTTAATAATGCGGTGCTTGCAATATTAAATGGTAGTCCTAAAAACAAATCTGAACTTCTTAATGTCATATGACACGAAAGCCCTTTTGAACTCTTATTAAATATATACAATATATGACAAGGTGGTAGCGCCATCTTCTTAAGGTCTTGCGGGTTCCACCCAGATAATACTGCGCGTCTACTATTTGTATCTTTGGATAATTCCTCTAATATATATTTAATCTGGTCCACACCTTTATTTTCATATCCCGTATCCGGATATGAATCTGTTTCAGTTTCCGTATCAGTATAAATATCTAAACATGTATTGTATACTCCGTCATCATCATCATCATCATCATCATCTTCTTCATCAACTTCGTATTCGTCTTCTTCGTCAATATAATTACCATATTCTTTGCCAAACTTTCTCCATTGCCAACCATATATAGGTCCTAATTCACCTTCGGGATATGCAAGCCCGATACTATCTAAATACTCGCGAGATGAGTTTCCATCCCATATATGGATATTTTTTGATTTTAATTCGTTTGCATTTGTAGAACCCCTTAAAAACCACAATAGTTCTTCGACAATACCACGAAAGAACATTTTTTTAGTGGTAAGTAAAGGGAAAGATGTGGAAATATCTTTGAAATTAATCATGCAACCAAATATTGATATGACATTGCCATTACGTGTCAATTTATTTTCACCATTAACCATTGTATCCTTCAATAAACTAATATATCCATTCTCACCATTATAATACATTTTATTATGTTTCTATTAATAGCTTTAATATAATAAGAACAAAGTATTTATATCAATTTTTTATTACATTTTTTTGAAAATTATAATGGTTATTCGTGCAAATACAATCGTCTCCACAAATGGTACAAAAGCAAATCTTGTTGGTTTTAGGAAGTTTATTCTGATTATTCTGATTATTCTGATTATTTTGTTTATAATTATATAAAAATTCCTTGTATCTCAATAAATATTTAGTTTCAATAATAACAATATTTCGAACACTATTCATTATTATTTCTTAATAACTTTGTATATATATTATATATTATATATTATATATTATTTTTATATAAAAAAATATTAAATTAAATATATAAAATGTATTACAAAATCATAATGAAAAATAATGCTGATAATATTGCTAAATGTATATATGAAAAAATTAGAGATTTAAAAAGTGATAATAAGGAATGGTTATATAATACTACAAATGCATATATTTACAATCATTTAGAATTACCATTATACAAAAAGGAAGATTTAGAATTGGTGATATACAACTACGGTATACAGAAAGCAATAGAGAGGTTTTTGATAAATAAAAAAATGTATGAAAATATAATTAATATTGTTGATAATGACGAATCGAAGATATATTTAGGGATAGTTTACTATATAATTAGCGAATCGTTCGAATATATGTCATTCGAGTTTGAAAATAGTAGATTGTAATAACCTTATTGCTTCCATTTCTTACCACATATTAAGCAATTCATAAATAATGTGGATGCTTCATCTCCAGAGCGGGTCTGTAACTCATAATAACTTACCTTCTTACTTTTACACCGAGAACATTTAATCATATCAGACATGGCAACTAATTTAATTTCATATGCCGCCTTTAATCGCAATTGATTACGTTCATCAATCTCTTTCCATCTTTCAGGAAATATATCTTTGCATTGCATATATGGAAGCATATGCGGGTGAAACTCTTTGTTATTTATCATTCTATCATATAGTTTGTCATTACCTATATAACTGTCCTTTTTAATATTAGAATAGATGCTTCGTGATATATTTGTATATATTTCCAAAAACATTTGGCATTTCCAAGATAATTGCACTTTTGAATTATTGGCATAGTCAATCGTTGCATTAAATATACCTATTTCTAAATCATTGACTTCCAATTCTGAAATATGCAAATTAGACATAAGCAATTCTTTAAAATCATCTCGTATCTTGTGTTTATTATATCTGTTGATAGTATCTTGATTATTTTTATTACTTTCATTAATTTTGTTATATTTTTCAATCTCCGTATTTAAATCATAATATATGCATTCATTTGTCATATTCAAATTATTATACAATCTAATCAATATTTTATATCATTTTTTAGATATTTGATATATTTGATATATTTGATATATTATAAAAAATGATATAAAATATTGAATATGTAATCAATATAATATCAGTTGTATATCCTCATATCATTTATCATAATGAATATTAACTTAACCGATTTTGTAACAAATGATGTAAATATTGTAGAGTTCTACTTTTGCAAAGGTATTACTAATACTGACGAGATTGATGTGAATATTAATAGTGATATTGAGAATTTTATTGATAAAAAATACAAAAAATACAAGGAAGAAAGATACAAGTCCTATCATTGCAAAGACAAAGTATATACATACGAATTATCAAATGACAATCAACATGTATCATCCAAAATAATGATAAATTCTAAACACATCTTGTATAAAAATTGCAAATCGAATATATTTATCTTATCGTCAAAGATTGATAAGTTTCCACAATATATTTTCCCGTGCACTAATGATATTGATAATATATCAATATATTCTATAAAAGAATACAAGATAAATAATAGAATATCCTTACTTTTAAGATATGATTATCTTGACGATGATTATACGAAAGCTGTATCAATATCATTTTATATAGAATATACGCATTCGCCTAATGTCGAAATTAATAAAATAAATGAAACTATTAACCATCTTATTAACACTCATATAAATCACTGATATGATATAATACTTGCTTGACATATATAATATTATTTTTCAATTATAATAATAAAAAATTGATATGTATATTTAAATATTATAATAATAATATATATAAGAATGATCGAAGCCCCCTCCGTAATTGCTAATATTAATTATGCAGATTTTGCAGTATTTGCAAATATCTATAATGATACAGATGAAAAATGGAACATTTGCAAAGATGAAAATAATATTTGTCCTGATTATGATGATTCATTGAAGGATTATTATGATGCTTATTGTTCTTATCTTGTATCGCGTAAGTATGACACCAATACAATCAAAAAGCATCGTAAAAATGCAATCATCGACTTTTACATTACACAAAACAAACTTGATGATGCTGTTAGGAAAGAATTAGATAATTATTATATTGAAAACATTAAAGACGCATTTAATAAAAAATTAAATCCTCCTCCTTGTTTCTTTCACCAAGTAAGAATGGAGGCAAAGAATAATGAAGCATTTGAAAAGAGAGAGATTGAAACAGATGATGTTGCCCAGCATTACATTAATCTCAAAAACATGTATAAAACTTTATACGATGAAATGACCAGTGTATCAACAAATGCAAATAATGCAAATGATATTAACATTCAAAATGATTTCGACGAAACAGACAGCAATTATGATAAATATGATTATTACGACGAATATTATAATATTTATGACAGCGATTATTACACTGAATATGATGATTATAGCGATGCTTATTCTGACGAATACGACTTTAATGACAATTAATTACAATACAAATAATATATTTACTTTAATTTTATGAAATCTTTTTATATTTTAGGCTTTGCTGGTTTTTTTGCCATTATTTTTCGCTTTGCTGGTTTTTTTGCCATTATTTTAGGCTTTGCTTGTTTTTTTGCAATATTAGTATATTTATATTTTTGATAATTATATCCTCCATTAGAACGAGAATGAGGAGGACTTACACCTAGTTCTTCCAATTTAGGTTGTGGATTAATAATGTCATCTAATTTATCTTTTGCATTTTTTGCTTTTTTTGCAACTTTTGTTATTATTTCCTTAACTGAACTTGCTTTTAATAAATCTTGAATATATTTTTTTATTTTCTGTTTTCTCAAAAGAATTTGAACCCTTTTTCTTGCTTCTTCCCTTTTTCTTTCTTTTTGCCTTTCTAATTCTAATTCAAATTCCCTTTCCATATTTTTTTGACTAAGTAATAATTCTACAGGCGTCATGCTTCTATGGCTATTATTAGCTCTTAAGGTGGAAGGACTAATTCTCGTTCTTAACTGCATTTCTTCTTCATATGTAATTACTCTTGGATGATTACTGGATTTCCCTTCATTATGTTTATTGCGTTTAGGAGTTCTTCTATAGTTGACTTCTAGGTCTAAATTTTCTGCTAACCAACCCCTCTCTTCGTTTTTTGGAATTACTCTTGCTGCCATATATATTATACTTACTTATATATAATATAATATTATAGGTAATATAGGTAATAAAAAAGCAAAAATCATGTTCATTTTACTATGAACAATAACAAAATTTTACATGATTTTAAATAAGTGAACCTTCTAGTATATATGAAAGAAGGTTTTCTATTTTACAAAGTTTTGTCTCATTTTATACAACCTTGAAGATTTAAAATGAGACAAAACTTTGTAAAAAATTAAAAAATTATATAAACAAATGATAATATATGTAATCATAAAGTAATAAATAATGCCTCCTATGCCTACAAAGAAACAACCCGTCGTCTCTGCTACTCTACCTGTCGCTCAATCCGTTTCACAAGAACAATCTACCGTTGAAGCTTCAACAAAAAAGAAAAAGCCTGTTGCAACCCCTGCAACTGCACCAGTCGTAACTACTGTTGCATCTGGAACACCCCAAGTTGTTCTCCCTGTTGTTCTTCCTGTTGTTCCGCATGTACAAACTGTTTCCACTGATGCTCCTACCCATCCTGTAGAACCGGTAGCTGATAATGTACTATCGAATATCATTGACAAGGTTAATTCACTTGCCTCATATATTAAGGATATTCAAACTAGTCTCAAAGTATTGAGCAAGGAATATGATAAGCAACAAAAAATAATTGAGAAGGCTCAAAAGAAACGTCAGAATGCCAAGAACTCTCCTTCTGGTTTTGCAAAGCCGAATAAGATTTCTGATGAACTCTGTGATTTTATTGGTGTTCCCCATGGAACAGAGAAATCACGCACTGATATTACCCGATTTATCAATGCATATGTTAAAGAGCATAATCTAAATAAACCCGAGAATAAACGTTTTATTCTACCTGATGCCAAACTTAAGAAAATTCTAAATGTTGGCGACAGTGATGAGATTAATTATTTTATTCTTCAAAAACTAATCTCTCATCATTTCCCTGCAAGTGCCAGTAAGACTGCTGCGGTTGCCGCTGCTGCTAAAGTGGCAGTTTAATAATATTCCCTTTTTTTTATTATAATTAATACTAAAATAATTTGCAAAATAAAAATAATCAATATTAAGCAGAAGGCATAAATTTAAATATGAGTAAAATGCAGAATAATGCGTCGAATAAAACGCAAACTAATGGGTCTAATAATATACAGGATAATGATTATTATAAGTCTTTGAAAGATGTTAAAAAAGAGATTGATAAAATATATAATCAATTATCAAAACAAGAAACTTTTCCTGAAATATTAGATAATATTAAGAAAGAATTCCTAAATAATAACATTAATATTATAGAGGATTATTTATCAAAACCTAATTTAACAAATTACAAGGGTTTTAATCCAAAAATAATAAAAATATTAGATATACTTATAAATATTTTAGAAAGTTTCACTTATTTTGGAGATGGTAAAGGATTAAAAACTATTAACCTCGAAGTATTTAATATTATCAAAAATAAAATAGATAGCTTTGACAATAAAAGAGAAGAAGAAATTAAGGATACAAAAGGAGTAGTAATATCCAAAAAAGATATTTTTTTAGCCATTGAAAACAATACAATAATTAAAGAAATAGATGAACAGTATACTGCAAATAAAAATAAATTTAAAGATTTTTTAGAAAAAAATAAAGAAAAAAATATAGACAAAATAATTAAATGCATATTAACCCTTTATTATTACCGTTCAGTTTTTGAGAAACCAGATTCATATGGAACATATTTAGATGAGAAGATAAAAGATGCGAATGGGAAGATAGAAGGTTTGTCAGGGCGAACATTAGGTTCATCAGATGAAAAAAACCTTAAAATGTATAAGGAGGAACTTAAAAAAGCACATGATGATAATAAAAAATTATACAGAGACTTATTTAGTTATTTAAAATTATCAAATTATGATATTTTTGAGTATGTTGCAAACGCAGCAACTGATAAAAATAAAAAAGACGATAAAAAACCAAATGAACCTGTTAAGAAAGATGAAAAAGATAATTCAGCATATACTGAACATATACAAAATTTTAAAACCAATATATATTATAATATTATTAATATTAATAATACACCATCAACAGATATTCATGCTCAACTTAAAGAAAGTAATAATGCAAAGATTGATTTAGAGGCAAGGCAAAAAATATTAGGTAATACAAAGCTTTTATTAGATAAACAATTAAGTAAATTACATAATATTATTGAAACATTGATAAGATTAAAAAAAGATGAATATTCTAAACAGATAATAGCTATAAAAGGTATATTTAAAGATTATGACAAAGAAGGTGAATACAAGGATACTATTTCGCTATTGATCGTAGGTGAAGAAAATGACATTGTAAAACTTATAGCAAAAAATGCAGATGATATTAAGATATATACAGAGCAGATTAAAAATGAAGGTAAACAACGCGGTGGAGAGAAACAAAGCAATAAATATTATGAAGATAAATATGAAAATATTAAAATTTTGAATAAGAATATTGATGGATTAATAAAAGAGATTAAAACGGTTGAAGGGATAGAAGAGAATGATGACCCTTTTGACAAAAGTAATAATGGGAATTTTTCAGCTGATGATGCCATCATATCAATATATAAAAATATATGGAATGATTATCAAAAAGAAAGTAAAAAAAATAGTAAGAAGGGCGCAACAATTGAAAGTTTAAAGAACGATGACCGATTATATGACAGAGTTAATATTAACGATTTAGACCCAATAGAAGTTTTAAAGATTACATTTCAAGACAAAGTAATCTTCATATGTATAATATTAATAATACGAACATTTGCGATGGTTTTGATAGAGTTTTTAATAGAGCACAATATAATAGGTTCACTATTTAGAGGCATATTAGTTTATTCATTATTATATATTTTACTAATAATATTTAGTATTATTGTAATTAATTACGATTCATACAAATTGCGTATCCTTGTTAATTATCTTAATTTACATATTAATTCATCAAATATATTCTTCCATATTTTGTTATTCATCATATTTATTGGGTTAATATTAATTATTATTAATAATAATAGTTTAAAAAATATTGATAATGTATTTAATTACACATACATATATAAATATGTTTATGAGATTGCAGAAAAATCAAATGCGTCTTCGAGCGAACTGCTATTATCACAGAAAGACAAAATTAAGTTGCAATATAGATTAGATATTATAACAATGATTGTATTTATATTTTCATCATTGTTAATCTTAATTATGTGATAAAGAATGCTTTTATATATATGCTATTGTTTATGGTAATAAGTTAATATGATTGAATATTGGGCTCCGTAATTTAATATTGATGAATTTGCAAAATCCTCTTTTCTTAAATTATTTTCATTTGATATTATTATTTTTCCCTGATTATTATTAACATCTATAACTTTGACATTAACATATTTATTATCGCTCGTTTTAAGTTGTATATAATCGTATTTACATAACATATTCAAATTATATTCATCATATTCCATTGTATTCGAATAATCTATATTTAATTCATAAAAGGTCATCTTATTTTTATCTTTTGAAAGTTTACAATTATCATTCATATCATTCATATCATTCATTGCATGAATGTCATTTTGATGGGTTGTTAGTATATTATCGATATTAGTATCTATATTCATATGATTTTCTGTGTTGTCATAGTGGTTCATTTTAAAATCATTTATTTGACTTATTTTAATATCATCATTCCCTAATTTTAATTCATTATTTATATAATCATAAAAATTAATTTTCCAATTTTTATTTGCCAAATTAATATGAATATTATCTTTATTCATCAATTCCCATATATCCCATTTCCCAGATGATTTACTATATATAAAATTGAACTTATATGTCTGGTGATTGTCGGTAATAACTAATTTTATATATGGTGTTATATCCTTGACATATTTTGGAAATAATATCTTAAATGGTTCTATAATATTATTTTGCAAATCTATATTAATTGAAAAATTTAGTTTATTACGTTGCGGATTACTTATCCAATCTCTGCAATAACTATTTATAATTAATGTTTTTTTATTAATATTTTTATTCATTGTTTCGAAAACCTTCTCAATAATTTCAGAAATTAGTTTGTTAGGATCCGCTTTATTATTTGCTACCGCATTAATAGTATTTTTCTCACCAGACACATCAATATTATCAATATTTACTAATATGGTATTTGCAATATTTCTTTTATTTTCATAATCTTTTACCTTGATTAATAATTCTTCATTTGTAAATATGTCATTTTTATTAATTTCATCGTCTTTATTAAACTTTGGAACATCGTTATATATATTTTCTTCATTCGCATTTACAATAGGTGTAGACACCGATACATTAATATCATCAAGGTTTTTATTAACATAATCTTTCATTTTTGTCAATGTTATCGTGTTTAATTCCATAAGTTTTACTGTATTATTCATTAATATCGCATCTTTGCTCATAGATGTTATTATTGTATTTATTATATTTATCATAATATCGGGGTTCAAAGATAAATTATATTTATCAAGCAACATCTTTGTTGATGCTTGAATTATTAAAATCCTGTTTTTTTCTGATTTAAAATCGTCTATTATTGCCATCTTCACTTATTTATTAATAATTACACCTCTTTTTTTGTTTAAGTAATTGTTATATCTTTTTATACGCATTAATATTTGGACGATATAAATAATTGCGATTTTTATTCATATTTTCATCTGTTATATTATCATCATTCGTAATATATTTAAGAAAATGCTCATCTTTGTATGGGTCAGGTAAATTCAATTCCTTGTATTTTAAAATACTATTTAACCATCTGATTTGGTGCGTCATAGAAAACATACCACATTCAGTGTTCTTTCGCTGGTGTCTCTTTGTATTATATGTTATTCTAAATTTGCTTTTAGGATATATTTTTAAAAGAGAATTTTTAATATTATTAATGAATTTTTTAACATATGCTGGAATATTTATTGCATTACTATCATAGTAATGGGCGCCATAACATTTATTTTTTGGGTCTATTATAATGAATGTCGATGTCCAATGAGAACCACCTTGATTATGCTTATCAAGATTTGTAATTAATCCTAAATATTTTATTTTTTTATTAATATACTTTTTAATGTCTATTGAACATATTTTACTATACAAACATTTGCCAAACTTATCTTCCTCTGAAAAATCAATTGGATATACGCCTAAAAACGCATATTTATATTCACAACATTTATCATATTGAAACATAACATCTTCTATGTCATAATTACTTAACCATTCTGTTTTATTTTTATACCATTCAATCGGCATCTCTGGTCGCAAATGTTCATTCTCTATCATTTTGATTAGATCTTTCGTTTTACTGTCATTCGCAAATTTAGATATAGTTCCAGTCCAGCACCAATACTGTTTATCATCACACATTGGTTTAATTTTCTCATTCAATAGTTGGGATAATTTCGCGATATTGTCAGTTTTCTTGTAGACGATTTTTTCGGATTTATATTTATTCCATGTATCAATTAAATATATCAATGATTCTTTGGAAAATATATATGGGTTTTTGGCATTTTTTGGACTATTATATTTAATAGCTTCCTTATTCATTGTGATATGTATTTTCTCTATATATTATGCAGAAAGTTATTTTAATTTATTAAAAATAAAAATGTATAAAAATAAAAATTGATATATATATAAGTATATTAAATTAATAAAAAACAATGGGTATTAATGAAGATTTTCGCTCATTTATTAGCAAATACAAGGTCGAAAAAGGTAAGCCATATACAAATACAAGCATCGGTTATCCAAGAATATCCATATTTATTCCTAATGAAAACTATGAAGAATTTATGAATATCTATAGTTTAGCCCTTACAAATGCGGTGCCTTTATATTTTACTGAAAAACCGACTGAACCCAGTTCATTACGCGTTGATATAGATTTCCGTTTTACTATGCCTGACGATAAATCTGGCATTTATAATTCACACGACTCCAATTCATCTTTAAATAGTAAGAAAAAATACGACCGCTTATATACTATGGATAATATATTCAGTATTATAAATAATTATTTCAAAGTTATCAATCAATACATGGATATTCCCGATGGAGCAAATGTAGCATATGTTATGGAAAAACCTAATCCTGTTGAATTTAGAAATAAATTAAAAGATGGGTTGCATATTATATTCCCTTATATTATTGTTAATAATAATGTACAGCACTTTATTAGACGGAAGATATTGGATGTTGCCGCAGAAATCTTCAAGGATTTGCCGATATGCAATGATTATGATTCAATTATCGATAAAGCAATCATCGATGTAAATTGTTGGCAAATGTATGGCTCTAAAAAGCCAGATTGCGATACTTATCGTGTATCCAGTATTTATAAATATATTAATGGTGAAACTATAAATACAGAATATACATTGAACGCTTCTGACGAAATTAATTTTATTAAACTATTTTCTATGCGTAATTTTTCTAATAATATTCAAAACTTTGTTAAACCCGATTTTGAAAGTGAAATAAGTCAATATAGTAAACATATATTGCCTGCAATTGACCAAAAATTAAAAAGTAAATTGCAAAACAACATTTTTGGGAAATCATTAAATATTAATCGCAGTTATATTTCTGATGACGAATTTGCTTTTGCAAAAAAACTTGTAGATTGCTTATCTTCATCCAGAGCAGATAATTATACTGATTGGATTAATCTTGGTTGGGTATTAAGAAATATTGATTATCGGCTTTTAGAAACATGGATAGAGTTTTCAAAAATTAGTAGTGTATATATCGAAGGCGAATGTCAGCAACTTTGGGACAAAATGAGAAAAGACAATATGGGCATCGGAACTTTGAGGTGGTGGGCGAAGCAAGACAATTTAGTAAAGTATGTAAGTATTCTTGATCAAAGTATAATTCCAAAAATAGACCAAAGTATATCGAGTGATGGCGCGCATTATGACATCGCGTGCGTTGTGCACGCAATATTCAAAGAAGAGTTTAAAGCTATATCCAAAGACATTTGGTATAAGTATGATAAACAGAAACATCGCTGGGTTCGTGCAAGAGAAGGTTTAGACCTTCGCAAAATCTTAAGCACAGATATTTGCAAAAAATTTATGGAGCGTTCTAATTATTATAATGAATACACAGATGACCCAACGTTGAAAGCAATAAATGACGAGCGTAGCAAAAAATGTCTTAAAATTGCAACACAATTAAAGAATTCCAACTTCAAAGACTCAATTATGAAAGAATGTCGAACCCTTTTCATTGATGAAAAGTTTGAAGAGTTGCTCGATAGTCGCTCGCATTTAATTGGGTTTGATAATGGTGTTTATGATTTAAAAATGCATATGTTCCGTGATGGTATGCCAGATGATTATATCTTGTTAAGCACCAAATTAAATTACATTAATTATAATAGCGAGTTGGCAGAAGTAGCCGAAATAAACGAATTTTTCTCTAAACTATTTACTAACAAAAATTTAAGAAATTATGTTATGGATGTTCTCGCTTGTATTATTGACGGAAGCATCGCACAAGAGCGTTTCTATATATTTACTGGACAAGGAAGCAACGGTAAATCGCGTCTGCTTGATTTAATTCAAAAGTCAATTGGTGAATATTATTGCATCTTACCTATTGCTCTGCTTACGCAAAAAAGAGCTGCAAGTAATGCTGCGCAAAGTGAATTAGAAAGAACGAAAGGACGGCGTTTCGCAGTAATGCAAGAGCCTAGCGAAAATGATAGGCTTAATATTGGATTAATGAAAGAATTGTCAGGGCAAGACAGAATATTGGTTAGAACTCTATTTAAGGAGCCTTATGAGTTCAAGCCACAATTTAAAATGATTTTGACTTGTAATGAACTTCCAGAAATTCCAAGTGATGATGGTGGAACATGGCGACGTATCAAAGTTTGCAATTTCTCAAGTAAATTTACAGAGACGCCTGATATAAATAAACCAACTGAATTTTATATGGATATGGAATTGTCTGATAAATTTGAAAGATGGAAGGAAATATTCATAAGCTTGTTAATTGATAGACATAAGCATATTAATCCAATGGCAATTGCGGAACCTTCAGAAGTTCGCGTCGCAACAGAAAGTTATAAACAGAATAATGATATTATTGGACAATTCATTAATGAACGAATTATTATTGATCCGCAAATTAAAGAACCACGTATTACAATTGCAAAATTATATACCGATTTCAGGATGTGGAGTATATCAAATGTGGTTAAAGGGAAGAAATGCCCAGACCGCAATCAACTCAAAGCATATGTAGAAAAAATAATAAATAAACCTTATGAAGCAAAGGGTTGGACTGGTATTGCATATAAACAAGATGATGAAGATGATGAAGATGAAGAATAAATATATAGGAGATATTTTATAAATTATAAATATATACAAATATATACATATCTACATATACATATACATATACACATATTTTTTATTTTTACAAAAAATGATTGCATATAATGGTTTATTTATATAATAATTATAATATGCCAAAAGTTATTTGGATGAAAGACACAGAAGATGAACAATTAAAGTTATGTAAGTTTAACGAAGTAGTTTGTCGTAATGATTATGGGTCTCCGTGTTTTTATGAGTTTGTTGCAAATAT
>Ga0209297_1000120_pt1 | contig 51741 bp, 49 predicted proteins | sample S_130805_MF_Meta_FD_187322 | JGI IMG/M metagenome (GOLD analysis project Ga0209297, IMG submission 187322) | Freshwater microbial communities from Lake Simoncouche, Canada to study carbon cycling - S_130805_MF_MetaG (SPAdes) (version 2) | ecosystem: Environmental > Aquatic > Freshwater > Lake ...
CAACCATTTCTATCTATCTGGTAGTTGCCTCTGCGATTGCGGTCGTGCTCTTTCGCCGCCGCGATGTTTCTAATTAATTTAACTTTAGAAGGCTTGGCTTCACCCACTTTCTCAGCTCTCTCTCTTATCCTTAAGGTGTGAAGCAGCGTCGGATTTATGCACTCTTGTTGGTAGCAGCTCTTGCTACCGCAACTACTCCGGCTATTGCTGTAACTCCCAAGCCCACACTTGCCGAAATTGAGGCAGCTAAGAAAGTTGAAGCAGCAAAGGCTGCAGCAGCAAAAGCTGCGGCAAATAAATTAAGCGCGGCAACACAGACGCTGCGCGTTTTATCTGCAAAGTCCAATGCAGCCCATGCCCTGTATGTGCAGGCTTTGAAAGAGTTAGATCGAGCAAATAAGAATGCGGCAGCAGCTGCCGCACACGCGCAAGCGACTGCACAAGCGGTTACTCAAGCACATCGCACCATTGGAAAATTGGCAGCGAATGCTTACATCATGGGAGGGGACTTAAGCGACATTGAGCCACTCTTAAGTTCCAATGGACCGCAGGATTTAGCAGATCGCCTTTCAAATTTAGGAACCATGGGTGCCCAAAACTCCACTGCACTCGATCGTTATAAGGCAGCTGAAGTAATTGCAAAGGCTGCAAAGGCTCAGGCAGATAGTGCAAAAGTTGCCCAGCAGCAAGCCACGGTGAAAGTTGCTGCAGCCAAGAAAGTTGCAGATGATGCTCGCGCACTGCAGCAAGTAGAAGTAAATAAGCTTCAAAAAGTTCAAGATCAAATTATGAAGGAACTTGCAAGTGCTAAGAAGAAGAGAACAACACTAGAACAACAGCGCCAACTTGCACTTCTCGAAGAGAACAATGCAAACCAGGCGACGATCACACCTAATCAGAAGAAAATTTGGCCCGATACTGGATTTAAAGGGGCAAGCATTATTCGCTCCAATGAAGCCATGCGCGCTACAGCAGTTGCTTATGCAAAGAAGCAAGTACTTGCGCGCAAGCCTTATGTATGGGGCGCGCAGGGTCCTAATTCCTTTGATTGCTCTGGTTTAGTTTTTGCGGCGTATCGCTCGGCTGGTTTGGGCTGGCCCAACTGGGATCGTCTTAACGCTGCACTCTATTCAGTAGCAACAAAGCATGTACCGCTTAATCAGATTCAACCTGGCGATCTTCTTTTTTACTCTTATAAAGGAACTATCAGCACCATCCATCACATCACTATTTATGCTGGCAACGGAATGATGTGGGAAGCGAACTCCAAGAGCAAAGGCTTGATTTACTCAGATATTTATAGCGTTAACGGGCTTATGCCATTTGGTGGTCGGGTCTAGTCTTAAGGCATGTCGCAGAGCCCGAATTTTCTTAAAGTTCGAAGTGCGGTGCGCGAAAGACTTCAATTACTAGAAGCTGGCGATTGCATTCTGGTTGCAGTATCTGGTGGTGCTGACTCACTTGCACTTGCTGCAGCCGTTGCCATCGAAGGTAAAGAATTGGCGCTGAAAGTAATTGGCGCAACGGTTGACCATCAGTTGCAGAAGAATTCTGGCACACAAGCTCAAGAAGTTGCGGTGCAATTGAGTGGACTAGGAATTGAAAGTACCGAGATTCTTGAAGTAGATGTTGAAATTGTTAATGGCATGGAGGCATCGGCGCGCACTGCTCGATATCAAGCATTGAGTGAATTAGCAGCAAGAGTTGAAGCAAAGTATGTTCTCTTGGGACATACTCGGGATGATCAAGCAGAGAGTGTTCTGCTGGGATTAGCCAGGGGATCAGGAACGCGCTCCTTATCTGCAATGGCAGAAGTAAATGGAATTTATCTACGGCCACTTCTCTCACTCACTCGGGAAGAAAGCGTTGGTGCATGTAACGAGTTAGGTCTGAAGTATTGGAACGATCCCCAAAATGAAGATACTTCTTACACTCGAGTACGAGTTCGCAAGATCGTTCTGCCAGTTATTGAAAAAGAACTTGGCCCTGGTATTTCAGCGGCCCTAGCACGCAGCGCAGCACTCCTTCGCGATGATGCAGATGCGCTCGATGCTTTGGCTGAAGAAGTTTTCGCAGAGCTTCCTGAGAGCGATGTTGAAGTTGCACCGCTAGAACTTCTGCCTCGAGCGATTAGGACGCGAGTACTCCGGTCCTTGATTTATCGGGCGGGTGCACCGGCGGGCACGCTCACAGCAGAGCATGTGGCCGCCGTTGAGGCGCTTATTAGCGCGTGGCATGGGCAGGGCGAGGTCAGTTTGCCTGGGAATGTGAAGGTTGGACGGATTTCGGGCAGACTTTCGCTCTCATCCCGATAATTGCCCAAGGAGTCGACGTGGATTTAGCTGCACTTGGTACCGATGTAGAACGCGTCATTGTTTCGGAAGAAGATTTACAAGCGAAACTACGCGAACTAGCAACACGTATCGATGCTGATTATCAAGGACGCGATCTTCTACTTGTTGGCGTATTAAAGGGTGCAGTAATGGCCATGGCAGATTTAGCACGTTACATGCAACGCCACATCGAAATGGATTGGATGGCAGTTTCATCCTATGGCTCTGGTACAAAATCTAGTGGAGTTGTTCGTATTCTCAAAGATTTAGATCGTGACATAACCGGTCGAGAAGTTTTGATTGTTGAAGATATTGTTGATTCAGGACTAACGCTCTCGTGGTTGAAAGCAAACTTAGAATCACGCGGTGCAAAGCAAGTTGAAATTCTCACGGTTTTGCGTAAACCAGAAGCAGCGAAAGTTCATGTGGAAGTAAAATATGTTGGCTTTGATATTCCATCTGATTTCGTAGTTGGCTACGGTCTTGATTTCAATGAGAAATATCGCAATCTCCCTTTTATTGCCGTATTAGCAAAGCACATGTATTCATGAGCAAATTTAAATTCCCGAGCGCTAAGAAGCCAGTAAAGAAGTCAGCTTCGGTTAAAGCCAAGACTTCTGGCAAGAAAGCTGCGAAGAAGCCACCACGCACTCGTGCGCAACGAATTCTACGTGGGCCGCTATTTTGGATTGTTGCCGCAATCTTTGCCGTAACCATCTTTGGCCAAATTTCAGGTGCTGGCAATCAATTCACACGAGTAAAGACTTCACAGATTCTCGATGCAATTGCTAAGAGTGAAGTGAGCTCTGCAACTCTGATTGATCGCGATCAGAAGATTCAAATTATTCTCAAGCCAGGTAACACTATTAATGGCTCGAGCAAGGTAGAGGCCTTCTTTATTAGTCGACAAGAGCCACTACTAATTGATGCGCTAACGGGTAATCCGCCACCGATGAGTTGGAATGTCAAAGTTCCATCGCAGAATTTATTGGTAAGTCTCTTCTTCTCATTCGCGCCAATTTTGATTATTGCCTTCCTCTTTATGTTGATGATGAGTCAAGCTCAAGGTGGAAATCGAGTCTTTCAATTTGGTCGCTCTCGTGCGAAGTTACAGAATCCAGATGTACCAAAGACAACTTTTGCCGATGTTGCCGGTGCGCAAGAGGCAGTTGCCGAGCTTGAAGAGATTAAAGATTTTCTTGCTAACCCACCAAAATATGCTGCAGTTGGTGCGAAGATTCCTAAGGGCGTTCTGCTTTACGGCCCACCCGGAACTGGAAAGACTCTTCTTGCACGCGCAGTTGCTGGTGAGGCAAATGTTCCTTTCTATTCCATCTCAGGTTCTGACTTTGTCGAAATGTTTGTCGGTGTTGGCGCAGCACGTGTGCGTGATACTTTCAATCAAGCAAAAGAGAATGCACCTGCAATTGTCTTTATCGATGAGATCGATGCGGTAGGTCGCCAACGCGGTGCTGGTATGGGCGGCGGACATGATGAGCGCGAACAGACTCTTAACCAACTCCTAGTTGAGATGGATGGTTTTGAAGCCAATGCTCAAGTCATTCTGATTGCGGCAACTAATAGACCAGATGTTCTCGATCCTGCGCTATTGCGCCCAGGTCGCTTTGATCGCCAGATTCCAGTTGAGCGCCCTGATTTAAAGGGTCGCGAAGCAATTCTCAAAGTTCATGCAAAGGGCAAACCAATTTCCAGCGATGTTGATTTACTCAACTACGCACGTCGCACACCTGGTTTCACTGGCGCAGATTTAGCAAATGTATTGAATGAAGCAGCACTTCTCACTGCGCGCGAAAATCAGAAGAGTATTACCAATATAATTCTCGATGAAGCAATCGATCGCGTTATGGCAGGGCCACAACGTAAGACTCGTTTGATGAGTGAAGAAGAGCGCCGCGTTACTGCATATCACGAAGCTGGCCATGCGCTTGTTGCCTTTGCACTTCCGCACACAGATCCAGTTCACAAAATTACAATCATGCCGCGCGGTCGTGCCCTTGGTTACACAATGGTCTTGCCAGATGATGACAAGTACTCAGTAACTCGTAATCAATTACTCGATCAATTGGCTTATGCACTTGGTGGTCGCGCAGCAGAGGAATTGATCTTCCACGATCCATCAACTGGCGCAAGCAATGACATTGAAAAAGCGACAGCAATTGCTAAAGCAATGGTCACCCAATACGGCATGACCGAAGCAATTGGTGCAATCAAACTTGGCTCTAGTAGCGCAGATCCATTCCTTGGGCGCGACTTCGGCCATCAGCGCGATTACTCCGAAAGCGTTGCTGGCACCGTTGATAATGAGATTCGCAAGATGATTGAGAATGCACATCAAGAAGCATTTGATGTCCTCGTTGCTAATCGCGAAATTCTTGATCAGATGGTGATTGAACTTCTGGAACGCGAAACTCTTGTTAAAGAAGATATCGATAAGGTATTTGCGAAAGTGAAGCCATGGCCAAAGCGTCCAGCTTGGACTGGTTCAGCTCGTCGCCAACCATCTGCAACACCGCCGGTTCGCTTGCAACCAAAAGCTGCTGCGCCAGTAGTTGTTGAAGAAAAAGCTGCGCGGAAGCCAAAGCCAAAGAAAACACCGTGAGTGAAATAGATCCAGTATCGATGGGTGCGCATGATGGACGTGCGCGCGCTCCTTACGATCAAGCACGTGCAGAGCGAGCTGTTAAAGAACTTCTACTTGCACTGGGCGAAGATCCAGATCGCGATGGACTCAAGGAGACTCCTGCCAGAGTTGCACGTTCATTAAGTGAGAATTTTGCTGGGCTTTGGCAATCACCAGAAGATGTACTCACGACAACATTTGATATTGGTCATGAAGAGCTAGTAATCGTTAAAGATATTGAAGTCTTCTCTCACTGCGAACACCATTTAACGCCATTTCACGGCGTAGCCCATGTGGGTTACATCCCAAATGGAAAGATCACTGGCCTTTCCAAGATTGCTCGCTTAGTTGATTTATTTGCCCGTCGCCCACAAGTACAAGAGCGCATGACTTCGCAGATCGCTGATGCACTTGTAGAAATCATGCAACCAGCTGGTGTGATTGTGATTGTGGAGTGCGAACACCTCTGCATGTCAATGCGCGGAGTAAAGAAGGCGCAAGCTCGAACTGTAACAAGTGCGGTTCGTGGCAAGTTGCGCGATGCAGCAACTCGCGCTGAAGCAATTAGTTTGATCACCAATCGTTAATTAGTCAGATGTCGCTTTCAGCGCTAGGCCTACCAAGTCAGAGAACTTTTGTTATGGGCATTCTCAATGTCACACCGGATTCATTTGCTGATGGCGGAAGATTCGACACAACTGAGAAGGCTATTGCTCGCGCTAAGGAGATGATGGCCGAAGGCGTTGACATCATCGATGTGGGTGGTGAATCAACTCGGCCAGGTGCAGAAAGAATTAGTGAAAGTACTGAACTAGAACGTGTAATCCCAGTCATTATCGAAATTGCCAAACTTAACGCTGTAATCAGTATTGATACCACTCGTTCCACCGTGGCTGACGCTGCTGTTAAAGCTGGCGCAAGAATAATCAATGATGTCAGTGGTGGCTTAGCCGATCCTAAAATACTTGGTGTTGCTGCAAAATTAAACGTTCCCTACATCGCTATGCATTGGCGGGGCGAATCCAAGGTGATGCAAGAGCGGGCGGTCTACAAAGATGTTGTTAGTGAAGTAATTGCCGAACTTCAATTGCGCGTTGCTGCAGCAGAGGCTGCCGGAATCACTCGAGATAATTTGATTCTTGATCCAGGTTTAGGTTTTGCAAAGGAGAGTTCGCATAATTGGGAGATCTTGTCCCACCTCAAAGAATTAATTGATTTAGGTTTTCCACTTCTTATTGGTGCATCGCGCAAGCGCTTTCTAGGTGAATTAACTGGTGCAACATCGGCCGATGATCGGGAAGCGGCCAGTATTGCTCTGACCACGCTACTTGCGGGGCAAGGGGTTTGGGGCGTTAGAGTCCATTCAGTGAAGGCACATCGTGATGCAATCGCTGTAGCGGGAGAATTTTAATGTCAGATCAGATTTCACTTAAAGGGATACGTGGTTTTGGCTTCCACGGAGTATTTCCGGAAGAGAAGAAGAGTGGCCAAGAATTTCTGGTTGATGTTCTGATTGCGATTGATTTATCTAAAGCTAGTAAGAGCGATGATCTATCTACCACTATTGATTACGGTGTTGTCGTAGACATGGTGCTTGCTCATGTGACGGGTGAGGCACTGAATTTAATTGAAGCACTTGCTGGAAGAATTGCAGATGAGATTCTGCAGCGATTTGCGTTAGCGCAATCGGTATCTGTCACAGTGCACAAACCATTTGCACCGTTGTCAGCTCAGGTCAGCGACATCGCTGTCACAGTTGAATCGAAGAGATGAAAGCAGTTATTGCACTTGGTTCGAATTTAGGGGACCTGGTCGAAAATCTCGATACCGCAGTTGCATTATTGCGAGAAGCAACTGATGTTCAGAAAGTTTCTTCCTACATATGTACAGAGCCAGTAGGTGGACCACCGCAGGATGATTTCCTTAATGCAATCTGTATTGCAGAGAGTGAATTGCCTGCTCAAGATTTTCTTGCCATGTTGCACGGAATCGAGAAAGTCTTGGGGCGCGAACGTAAAGAGAGATGGGGGCCGCGCACTCTCGATTTGGATCTCATCTCCTATGGCTCGATTCTGAGTTATGCCGAGGAGTTAACGCTGCCGCACCCACGAGCACATGAGCGTCGATTCGTTCTTGCGCCATGGTTTGAGATCGAACCAGATGCGATCTTGCTGACGCATGGGCCGATTCGTGAGCTTTTGCAGCAATTGAACTCGAGAGAGTAAAATTTCCGTTAACGAGCCCGGTACCACTGGACTGGAGCAGATGTGATCGAATTACAGAGCGCAGCACAGCTGCCTCGTTTTCCTGGAAAAAAGTTGGCATTTGTTCCAACTATGGGCGCACTTCACGCCGGTCACGCCGCACTTATTGCTCACGCTAATTCAATCTCCGATGAAGTTGTAGTGAGTTGCTTTATTAACCCCACACAATTTGGCGATCCTCAAGATTTAGAGAAATATCCGCGCACTCCTGATGCTGATAAGAAAGTGGCACGCGAAGCAGGAGCGACTTACATCTGGTTTCCAAAAATAGAAGAGATTTATCCCAGCGAGCCAGAAGTAATTAGCGCCGGCGCACTAGGAAATATTTTTGAAGGAGCGGCTCGTCCTGGCCATTTCGATGGTGTTGCAACCGTTGTTACTCGACTCTTTGAATTAATTCGCCCATACCTTGCTCTCTTTGGCGAGAAAGATTTACAGCAGTTGGCGGTAATTCGCGCACTCGATACTTCGGTAAAGATCGTGGCAGTTCCTACCGTGCGCGATAGCGATGGCCTTGCACTTTCATCTCGCAATCAGCGCCTCTCGACAACTGATCGCGAAGCAGCACTTGTCATTTCGCGGGCACTCGCAGCAGCTGCGCAAGCCGAGGATTTAACCAATGCCCGGCGAGTGCTTAATGAAGTTCTTAAGAGTGAGCCATTGTTTTCATTGGATTATGCAGAAGTGGTCGAGCCACTCACCTTTGCAATTGCCGATGAGAATACGGACAATCCGCGTGCAGTAGTTGCTGGTTTGATCAATGGTGTGCGCTTGATCGATAATTTAGAAATGAAGAACCCCAGTGCACTACAAGCAAGCACAATCGAAGTAGGTGCATGATGCAACTTCTTGCACCGCAACCTGGTTGGAGCGCAACTGCCGATGTCATCATTGTTGGTTCAGGTGTTGCTGGTTTAACAACTGCGCTGCAAGTGCGAACCTTTGGTCTCTCTGTTTTATTAGTAACTAAAGCGCGCGTTGATGAAGGCTCAACTAAATGGGCACAAGGTGGTATTGCAGCAGCCCTTGGCCCAGGTGATTCTCCGGCCCAACATGAGCGAGACACCCTGATTGCGGGAGCTGGTTTATGTGATGCAGCGGCAGTGAAAGTGCTTGTTTCGGAAGGTCCCGAAGCGGTGCGTCGCCTGATTGCACGTGGCGCAGTCTTTGATAAATCTGAAACTGGCGAGATGGCATTGACTCGCGAAGGTGGACATTTACGCAATCGCATTCTGCATGCAGGCGGCGATGCAACTGGCGCCGAAGTATCACGCGCACTTCTTGCTGCAGTACGAAATGACTCTGGAATTGAAGTTGTTGAGAATGCACTTGTGCTCGATGCTCTCAAGGATAAAAGTGGCGCAGTCTGCGGAGTTACCCTCCACGTGATCGGTGCTGGAAGTCGCGATGGTGTTGGTCGTGCTCTAGCTCGTGCAGTAATTCTCTGTACTGGTGGCTTAGGACAAGTATTTGCGCAGACAACGAATCCATCAGTTTCTACCGGTGATGGAGTTGCACTTGCACTCCGCGCCGGTGCTGAAGTTGCCGATTTAGAGTTTATTCAATTCCACCCCACAGTTTTATGGCTCGGTCCAGATAGCCAAGGTCAACAACCACTTATTAGTGAGGCAGTTCGTGGCGAAGGCGCATACCTACTCAATAACGATGGCGAACGTTTTATGACCAGCCAACATAAACTTGCAGAATTGGCACCGCGCGACATTGTGGCAATTGCAATCATGCGCGAAATGGTGCGTACCGATGCAGATCATGTCTGGCTCGATGTTCGCCACCTCAAGAATTTCGCTGAAAGATTTCCCACCATTAACGCCTCTTGTTTGGCACATGGAATTAATCCAGCAAATGATTTGATTCCTGTTGCACCGGCTTCGCACTATGCATCAGGTGGAGTTCGGGTTGATTTAGCAGGACGCACCAGCATCGCCGGACTTTATGCCTGTGGTGAAACGGCCTGCTCTGGTGTTCATGGTGCAAATCGTTTGGCATCTAATTCATTACTAGAAGGCCTTGTCTTTGGCTCTCGAATTGCCAGTGACATTGCAAGCCAAATGCCCACGCCAGGTGAGCCAATTGCAGATACTTCTCCAACACTTTTAATTGAACCCAGCGCCCGTAAGAAGATTCAAAAAGCGATGAGCATTGGTGCAGGCGTACTGCGCTCTGCAAATTCTTTGGAAATCACTGAAGCAAAGCTCAGCGAGATCAATGCAATTACTAGTAAAGAGCCATGCGTAGAAGCGTGGGAGACGACCAATCTTCTGCAGTTGAGTCAAGGAATCGTTCGTTCGGCACAACTACGCGAAGAGACTCGTGGTTCACATTGGCGCGAAGATTTCCCAGTCAGCGTTGAATCATGGCGCAAACGAATTATTCAATCCATTAGCGCAACTGGTAAGTGGAGCGTACGCACCAAGGAGGTAGTTCAAATATGAAGTTCTCACCAATAAGTTCTCGAACTGAGGAGCTACTTCGTGCCAGTGGTTTAGATCCGCGCGAAATTTGCCATCTCATCGAACTAGGCATCACGGAAGATCTTGCCGGTGGCGAAGATGTGACATCAGTTTCAACAATTTCGAGCGATCACAAATCGCGAGCGGTTTATCGCAATCGACGCTCTGGTGTAGTTGCTGGAATTCCAGTAGTTGTAGCGACATTAGAAATGTTAGGGCTACAGGACATTACTTATAGCAATGAAGCAGGAGAGCGCACCGTAGGAAGTGTTCTCATTGAAGTTGCAGGTAATACCCGCGCCATCTTGTTAGCAGAGCGCACTTCGCTCAATTTCCTTGGTCATTTAAGTGGCATTGCAACACTGACATATTCCTGGGTTAGAGAGGTCGCCGGTACTCATTGCAAAATTCGTGATACCCGAAAGACAACTCCGGGATATCGTGCACTAGAAAAATATGCAGTCAGAATGGGTGGCGGCACAAATCATCGAATGTCATTGAGCGATGCAGCTTTGATCAAAGATAATCACATCAGCGCAAGTGGTGACATCGTTGCTGCTCTTAATGCTGTGCGCTCAAAGCACCCCAAGCTGGACATGGAAATTGAAGTTGATTCACTTGATCAATTAGAGCAAGTACTTTCACTAAAACCTCAGCTAGTTCTACTCGATAACATGCCAGCGGCTCTATGTGCAGAAGCGGTAAAACTTGTGGCAGGTGCCTTCCAACTCGAAGCATCAGGTGGAATTGCATTAGCTCAAGCGGCAGAGTTTGCGCAGACTGGCATCGATTACATCGCAGTCGGTGCGCTAACTCATTCTGCACCAGTTCTTGATATCGGTCTTGATTTCGTTGAAAGCACGGAGGAGAAATAATGTTGCTCGCAATCGATGTGGGAAATACCAATACCGTTCTTGGAATTTTCGATGGTGAAACTCTTGAGCACTCATGGCGGGTAAAGACTGATCCGCGCTCAACTGCCGATGAATTGTGGCTGCTCTATCGATCACTCGTTGCTGATTACGAGGTAGATGCACTCGCAGTCTGCTCAACAGTTCCAGCGACTTTGCGTGAATTGCGCACGATGATTAAGAGTTATTTCAGTGGCATGCAAGTAACAATTGTGGAGCCAGGGATTAAAACTGGTGTGCCACTACTTGTAGATAATCCAAAAGAAATTGGTGCCGATCGAATTGTAAATACGTTAGCTGCACATACTCTTTATGGTGGGCCAGCGATAGTGGTTGATTTCGGTACCTCAACGAATCTCGATGTAGTTTCACCTAATGGTGAATTTCTTGGTGGCGCACTTGCACCTGGCATTGAAATTTCAGTTGATGCCTTGGCATCGCGCGCGGCGCAGTTACGTAAAGTGGAATTGGTTCTGCCCCGCTCTGTTATCGGCAAGAACACAGTAGAGGCGCTGCAATCGGGCACCATCTATGGATTTGCCGGACAAGTAGATGGCCTAGTTGATCGCATCACCGTGGAGCTTGAGGCTACTTATGGCCAACGTCCAACAGTGATTGCAACAGGTGGACTTGCACCATTGGTCTTTGGAATCGCAGAGACGATTGACCATCACGAGCCAGATTTAACACTGATTGGTCTGCGCTTAATTCACGAGAAGAATCGTTAACTCGATAGACTTCCCTGCATTATGAGCAATCCAGAAGAGATCGAGGACGATCTCCCCGAACAATTGCGGATTCGCCGTGAAAAGCGGGCCCACCTGATTGAGCGCGGGATTGATCCATATCCAGTTGCAGTTCCCCGAAGCAAATCCCTCAAAGAGATTCGTGAAATTCATGGCGCTCTTGCAACCGATTCTTCCTCTGGAAAAGTAGAGAGCCTGACTGGTCGGATTATTTTCAAACGCGACACCGGCAAACTCTGCTTCGCAACACTTCGTGAAGGCGATGGCACAGAGCTACAAGCAATGTTCTCACTCGACAAAGTTGGCGAAGATTCACTCAATAGTTGGAAATCTGATGTTGATCTTGGTGACTTAGTAAGTATTACTGGTGAAATTATTAGTTCAAAGCGCGGGGAACTCTCGATCTTGGCTAACTCTTGGCAGATCGCAGCAAAGACTTTGCGTCCGCTGCCAAATGATCACAAACCAATGTCGGAGGAGACTCGAGTTCGGATGCGTTATGTCGATCTCATCGTCCGCCCTGAAGCTCGTTCCAATGCGCGGCTTCGTCCCGAAGTTCTCCGCTCACTTCGCCAAACTTTTCACAACCGCAGCTTCATCGAAGTAGAAACGCCAATGTTGCAAGTGCAACATGGTGGTGCTGCAGCGCGACCATTTATTACTCATAGCAATGCTTACGATCTCGAACTCTTCTTACGTATTGCACCCGAACTCTTCCTCAAGCGTTGCATCGTCGGCGGTATCGAACGCGTATTTGAAGTCAATCGCAATTTCCGCAATGAAGGTGCTGATTCCAGTCACTCACCAGAGTTTGCGATGATTGAGAGCTATGAGGCGTATGGTGATTGGCGCTCGATCGCCGAACTCACTCAAGAGATTATCCAGAACGCTTGCAAAGATGTATTTGGTTCTCACATTGCTAAGCACCACGATGGCACCGAATTTAATTTAGGTGGCAAGTGGCGCGAGATCTCACTCTTTGATGCAATTTCAGATGGTGTAGGGCAGAAAGTCACAGCGCTTACTTCATTTGAAGATCTCAAGGCAATAGCCACAAAATTAGGCATAAAGATTGATCCACAATGGGTTACTGGAAAACTGGCCGAAGAAATTTTTGAGCATGTAGCAAAGGATCAACTGATCGCACCAGTCTTTGTGATGGGTTATCCAGTAGATACATCCCCACTTGTTCGTGCACATCGCAGCGAGCCTGGCGTTGTCGAGAAGTGGGATCTCTATGTCAATGGTTTCGAATTAGCCACTGGCTACTCCGAACTTATCGATCCAGTTGTACAACGCGAGCGCTTAGTTGAACAATCACGTCTTGCCGCAAAGGGCGATCTCGAAGCAATGCGCGTTGATGAAGATTTCTTACGTGCCATGGAGTTTGGTATGCCACCTACTGGCGGTATGGGCATGGGACTTGATCGTTTGCTTATGGCACTTACTGGACTTGGTATTCGAGAGACAATTCTCTTTCCACTAGTTAAACCTGAAGCAGAGTAAGCATGATTGAGATTCGCCCAGCTAAAACTTCAGATATCAAAGGCATCCGGAAGATTATTGATAGTTACGCACCACAAGGTCGCCTACTTACAAAAGAGACAGTGACGCTCTATGAAAGCGTTCAAGAATTTATTGTTGCAGTTTCGGGCGATGAAGTCATTGGCTGCGGCGCACTTCACGTTCTCTGGGAAGATTTAGCAGAAGTTCGCACAGTTGCAGTTGCTGAATCAATACGCGGCCAAGGAGTGGGCCATCAAATTCTCGATAAAATAATTTCTCGAGCGGCAGAGATCGGAATTCGTCGCATCTTCTGTCTCACCTTTGAAACCAAATTCTTCGGCGCACATGGTTTTGAAGAGATAGAGGGTGCACCAGTTGCACCCGATGTTTATGCCGAGTTGCTGCGCTCATACGATGCCGGTGTTGCAGAATTTCTCGATCTGGAGAGCGCAAAGCCCAATACCTTGGGCAATACAAGAATGTTGAAAAAACTCTAGATTCAGGGCTATCTGGGGCATAAATGCCCTAGATCTGGGGTTCTCTTATCTAGTTGCGAGAGCTGGAAATTCCCAGATGCGGGCAGTCCGCCCTCAGGGATAGGCTCTGCAATAGTCCAGATCCCAATGTGTAAGGAGCCCGCCCCATGTTTGAGCGCTTTACCGATCGAGCCCGCCGCGTCGTTGTATTGGCGCAAGAGGAAGCTCGCATGCTCAACCACAATTACATCGGGACAGAGCACATCCTGCTCGGTTTGATCCATGAAGGTGAAGGCGTTGCAGCCAAGGCGCTCGAGTCACTCGGCATCTCACTCGAGGCAGTGCGCTCGCAAGTAGAAGAGATCATCGGACAAGGACAACAAGCTCCCAGTGGCCACATTCCATTTACACCACGTGCCAAGAAAGTTCTCGAACTCTCATTGCGCGAAGCGTTGCAATTGGGCCACAACTACATCGGTACCGAACATATTCTTTTAGGTTTAATTCGTGAAGGTGAAGGCGTTGCGGCGCAAGTATTAATGAAACTTGGTGCAGACCTTGCTCGCGTTCGCCAGCAAGTAATTCAATTGCTCTCTGGCTATCAAGGTAAAGAGACTGTCTCCTCTGGTGGACCACAAGAAGGCACACCATCGACCTCACTTGTTCTCGATCAATTCGGTCGCAATCTCACTCAAGCTGCGCGTGAAGGCAAACTCGATCCAGTTATCGGCCGCGAAAAAGAGATCGAACGCGTTATGCAAGTTCTCTCGCGTCGCACCAAGAACAATCCAGTTCTCATCGGCGAGCCAGGCGTTGGTAAGACTGCAGTTGTTGAAGGTTTAGCTCAAGCCATTGTCAAAAATGATGTGCCAGAGACTTTGAAAGATAAGCAGCTCTATTCACTCGATCTCGGTGCACTGGTTGCCGGATCTCGCTACCGCGGTGATTTCGAAGAGCGCTTAAAGAAAGTTCTCAAAGAGATTCGCACACGTGGCGACATCATTCTCTTTATCGATGAAATTCATACCCTCGTCGGTGCAGGTGCTGCCGAAGGCGCAATCGATGCGGCAAGCATTCTCAAGCCAATGTTGGCTCGTGGTGAACTCCAGACAATCGGTGCCACAACTTTGGATGAATACCGCAAGCACTTAGAGAAGGATGCAGCGCTAGAGCGTCGCTTCCAACCAATCCAAGTTGCCGAGCCATCACTTCCACACACCATTGAAATTCTCAAAGGCCTGCGCGATCGTTACGAAACTCATCACCGAGTTTCCATCTCCGATGCTGCACTTGTTGCCGCTGCGACTTTAGCTGATCGCTATGTTGCCGATCGTTTCTTGCCAGATAAAGCGATCGATCTCATCGACGAAGCAGGTTCACGCCTTCGCATTCGTCGCATGACTGCGCCACCAGAGCTCAAAGCATTCGATGAGAAGATTGCAAATACTCGTCGGGAGAAAGAATCCGCTATTGATAGCCAAGATTTCGAGAAGGCTGCATCACTTCGCGATGATGAGAAGAACCTCATTGCAGAGCGGGCAGAGCGCGAGAAGTCATGGAAAGCTGGAGATCTCGATGTTGTCACTGAAGTTGATGAAGAGTTAATCGCCGAAGTTCTCTCAACTGCAACTGGTATTCCAGTATTTAAGTTGACGGAAGAAGAGACTGCGCGTCTGCTGAAGATGGAAGATGAACTCCATCGCCGTGTAATCGGACAAGAGCAAGCCATCAAGGCGCTCTCACAAGCCATTCGTCGTACTCGTGCCGGACTTAAAGATCCACGCCGTCCTGGTGGCTCATTTATCTTCGCTGGTCCATCTGGTGTTGGTAAGACCGAGCTCTCACGCACACTTGCGGCATTCCTCTTTGGTGATTCCGATGCACTGATCCAATTGGATATGTCGGAGTACTCCGAGCGCCACACTGCATCACGTCTCTTCGGTGCACCTCCAGGATTCGTTGGCTATGACGAAGGTGGTCAACTCACTGAGAAAGTTCGTCGTAAGCCATTTAGCGTCGTGCTCTTCGATGAAATTGAGAAGGCACATCCCGATATCTTTAACTCACTGCTTCAAGTTCTCGAAGATGGTCGCCTCACCGATGCACAAGGTCGCGTAGTCGACTTCAAGAACACTGTCATCATCATGACTACCAACCTCGGAACTCGCGACATCTCAAAGGGCGCTGGCCTTGGCTTTGCTAACTCAGAAGATGCCATGAGCAATTACGAGCGCATGAAGGGCAAAGTAAATGACGAACTTAAGTCACACTTCCGCCCTGAATTCCTCAACCGCATCGATGATGTCATCGTCTTCCACCAGCTCACCAAGGATGAAATCATCAAGATTGTTGATCTCATGGTCGATGATTTGGATTCTCGCCTGAAAGCTAAAGACATGGCGATCGAACTCACCACTGCTGCCAAGGAACTCCTTGCCGCACGTGGTTACGACCCACTCCTTGGTGCGCGTCCACTTCGTCGCACAATCCAACGTGAGATCGAAGATGCACTCTCGGAGAAGATTCTCTTCGGTGAAATTAAAGCGGGCGAGATCATTCTCGTTGGCGTTGAAGGCGAAGGGGAGAACGCTAAGTTCACTTTCGCTGGTCAACAGAGGAGCACCATGCCAGATTCACCAAGTGACTTGGCAGAGGCTCCTACCGCTTAATTAACTTACTGGGGCAGGCGATAACGTGTCTGCGAAACGGTAATTAATTGATCTTTGATCAGTGACTCAAGCGCGCGCTGTAGCTGCTCCTTCTCACTCCAGAGCTGATCAATCTCATGCGCGCCAAGTGATGGCGCGTTGCGCAGCGCTTCGATAATGGTGCCGCGACATTGGCGATCTGTCCCATGCCACTTCTGCACTCGCTTCTTGGTCGCAGCAGCGGGATAACCAGCGGCTCGCCACTTACATGAGTTCATTACTGGGCACTCTTCGCATTGCGGGGAGCGCGCGGTACAGATCAGTGCGCCAAGTTCCATAGTTGCAGCGGCCCAAGTGTGTGCATCTTTATCGGGAAGTAACTCTGTTCGTTCTGCAATTTCTCTCTTAGATGGCGCTGATGTTAAGAGATCGGTGCCATCGTAGAGCCGGGCAAAGAGGCGGCGAATATTTACATCGAGCACCAGCGCTTCTTTCTCATAGGCAAAGGATGCGATAGCTGCTGCAGTGTATGAACCGACACCAGGCAGAGTTAATAAGGTCGCGACATCTGATGGCACCTGGTTGTTATGTTCAGTAGCAATCAATGTCGCGCAATCGCGCAATCGAAGTGCACGACGGGGATATCCGAGGCGACCCCAGGCAGTAATAACATCTGCGGGAGATGCAGCAGCGAGAGCATCGGGAGTTGGCCAACGCTCCATCCACTCATGCCACTTAGGAGTTACTCGCACGACTGGAGTCTGTTGCAACATAAATTCGCTAACTAATACGCCCCAAGGATTGCTTTTGCGCCAGGGAAGATCGCGGGCATTTAATGCAAACCAATTGGTGATTGCTCTTTCGATCTCACTCATTCTTGCGTGATTTTTACTCGCTTTAGCGCTTGATCGAGACGAGATACTTCAAGAATTTCCATACCTTCAATCTTTGCTTCGCTACCAGTGGGAACAATGGCGCGTTTGAAACCTAAGCGATGTGCCTCTTGTAAGCGACGAGTAACTCCACTGACTTTGCGAATCTCACCAGCCAGACCGACCTCGCCAATAGCAACTAGATCTGCGGGAAGTGCAAGGTTCTGTGCGGCAGATGCAACAGCGAGTGCAAGTGCGAGATCTGCTGCGGGTTCGGTCATTTTCATACCACCAACCGTGGCGGCGTAAACATCGCGACCGGCAACACGAATGTGTGCCCGAAGTTCGAGAACTGCAAGGGTCATGGAGGTACGTGATGCATCGAGACCACTGGTAACCCGGCGTGCATTTCCATAGTCATTGTCACGACCTTGACTAACCAGTGCTTGAATTTCAGCAAGGAGTGGGCGTCGACCTTCGAGTGTGACAGTGACGCATGTGCCAGGAACTGGTTCGGTATGGCGCGAAGTAAAGAGACCGGTGGGATCGGCGACACTTGCAATACCAGCATCATGGAGGTCGAAACATCCCACTTCATCACTAGCACCAAAGCGATTCTTAGTGGCGCGAATTAAACGCAGACGTGAGTGACGCTCGCCTTCAAAACTTAAGACCACATCAACAATATGTTCGAGCAGGCGAGGACCTGCGATCGAGCCATCTTTTGTTACGTGGCCAACAAGTAAGAGTGTTATGTCGCGCTCTTTGGAGATACGAATGAGCGCAGCTGCAACTTCTCGCACTTGGGTGACACCACCGGATGTGCCATCGGATGTACTGGTGGAGATAGTTTGGATTGAGTCAATGATAAGAAGTTCGGGTTTAACAGCATCGATGTGGGAGATAACTGCACTGAGATCATTCTCCGCAGCAAGCCAGAGCTTGGGATGAATTGCAGAGATTCGTTCGGCGCGCATGCGCACTTGCGATGCAGATTCCTCACCGCTGATGTAGAGGGCTGGAACATTTCGCGCCGCACTCTCTGCGGCAACTGAGAGCAGAAGTGTTGATTTACCAACGCCTGGTTCTCCAGCGAGCAAGATGGCAGCACCTGGAACTAAACCGCCGCCAAGTACGCGATCGAGTTCTTCGATACCGGTAGGGCGAGCCTTTGCTGCATTGAGATCAACTGAACCAATGGGAGTTGCATTGTGAGTAACTTTTCCAGGAACTAGCGAGAGTCGCTTAGGTGCGGCAACTTCTTCGACGCTGCCCCATGCTTGGCATTCACCACAACGGCCAACCCACTTGGTGGTGCTCCAACCGCATTCACTACAGCGGAATGGATCTTTTTCGGGCTTGGCCATGGCATCAGCCTAGAGGGCAGGGCTGACTTTCGCCCGATTGCTTACTTGGCTTGCGCAGCGAGAGTAGCTGGGTGCTGCAATACAAAGAGCGGCAAGGTCCGGCGATTGATCTCGTTGATTGCCTTCACCCGCGAATCGCAATGCTTGGCCAAAATAGCGTATGCATCTGCACCCATGAGTGCAATTAATTCGGTGCGATTGGAAATATAAACCGGTTGTGTACCAACGTGTGCCTCAGTATTACTTGTGCAGTACCAATCAAAATCTTCGCCACCGTCGCCCCAACCAAGGCGCTCGTACTCTCCAATTACTGTTACTGAATATTCGCGCTCGCCAACTTCGCGAGTTTCAAAGCTACGACGAAGTGGAAGTTGCCAGCAAACATCCGGCTTTGTATCTACAAAGTGGCGATCGGTCTGTTCTGCCAAGTGGTGAAGTACGCAACCAAATGAACCAGTAAATCCTGGCGCTTCATGACCCTTGCGATTGAGGAAGATACAAGATTTCTCAACTTGTCGCGTCTTGCGATCACCATCAGAATCTTTCTCGCTGATGTTGAGTGGTGCACCTTTGCGCTTAGGCCTTGCTTCATCATAAAACTGCCACATCTCTGGTGTGAGGTGTTCGGCAACTGCGAGTACGCGCGCTTCATCAACTTCATCTGAGTACATGGCGCCTTCAGTGCAGCAACCATCATTCGGACGATCGGCAAATACTCCTTGGCAACCATTTCCATAAATACAGGTCCAGTAAGAGGTCAACCAAGTGAGATCGCATTTATAGATCTCATCCGCATCATTGGGATCTGTAAATTCCACCCAATCGCGAGCAAAGCCAGATTTAACTTCGGACATAGAGCGAAAGCCTACGACTTATCGCATGAAAGCGCACATCTGCCAACGAGCAGTAAAGGGTGACAGGTACGCTAATCACATGAATGAGCAGAGCTTCGATCGCATTGCAGTTATAGGTGCGGGCATTATGGGAGAGGCCCTTATCGCTGCACTCATCTCTAATGGCGTAAAGCCAGCCAGTATCTGCATTTCAGAGAAGCGCAAAGAGCGCAGCGACGAGCTAGTCACTCGCTATGGCGTATCAGTTGCTGATTTAGCAGTGAATGTGGCTAGCGCGGACGCACTGCTCTTAGTGGTGAAGCCACAGGACATGGAGAGCGTTCTCACGGAGATCACTACGGTAGTGCAGCAGAAGACGCTTCTGATTTCCTTTGCCGCGGGTAAGACCATTGATTTTATTGCACAGCATGTATCGGCCAGTAATCCAATTATCCGCGTGATGCCTAATACACCAACTCTGGTTGGCGAAGGCATGGCTGGTATTTCTAGTAATAAGAGCGTGAGTGCACGAGAGAAAGAATTTGTTCTCGGCTTTCTTGGGGCAACAGGTTCTGTTGTTGAAGTTCCGGAAGAGCTGCAGAATGCAGTAACAGCAACTAGTGGTTCAGGTCCGGCCTATTTCTTTAGATTTGTAGAGGCGATGATCGCTGCTGCAACTGAACTTGGTCTTTCGCAGGAAGTTGCCACTCAATTAACAATTCAAACTATTGTCGGTTCTGCGAAGTTATTAGAAACTTCTGGCAAAAGTGCCACAACTCTGCGCGAGAACGTCACTAGTCCTAATGGAACAACTGCTGCAGCACTTGCCCAATTTAATGAAGCAGGCATTGACGAGATCGTGAAAAAGGCAATGTTTGCTGCGCATAAGCGCGCAATCGAACTTGCGTAAGATGAAAGCTCGGCGCCTACTTTTATCGGTATTGCTGCTGGCTTTAATTGCGCCGCCAATTGCAGATGCTGCGCCGAAAAAGATTGCAGTTAAAGTTCTACTCCCAAGTGGCACTGTGAATGGCGTCAGTGCGCTGGCTAGCTTTGCGATCTCTGGAAATTCAATTCTTATCCTTGATAGCGATACCGAGAGCGCAACTAATCCAGTGCTGCGCGCTTTTGCAAGCGATGGAAGCGAGAAGTGGAAATTAAGCATCGATAGTGGGAGCGGCTCCTATGCGAGCGCAATTGCAGCTGATGCGATCGGAAACATCTGGGTAGTTGGAGCAAGTGGCATGACTGCCGCACCTGCCGTACCTTCTTCTGAGAGCAATACCGTGAAAGCGCTACAGACTGATCCATTTCTATTGGATCCACAATCGCCGTTGCGGCCAGATCTGACTCAATTAACACTGTGGCAGGTAAGTAACAGTGGAGCACTAATTCAGAAATTCACTAAGGAGTTTACCTCTGCCCTTCTGCCGACCGGAATCTCAATTTCTGGCAGCCAAATTGGCGTTATTGGAATTATGGCAAGTGCAACCACTAGTTCTTCCTTTTTTATCAATTGCACCACTAGCGGTACTTTCTCTAATCAAGTCTCAATTGGCAAAAGTGATGCCGTACTAGATAACGTGCTGCAAAAATCAGATGGAAGTGCGCTCTTACTTGGTTCAAGTACTTCAAGTATTCAGAGAGAAAAGCTGATTGGAAAGCGTGATGCATTTGTAATTTCGCTGAGTAAGAGTGGAGGAATCCTTCAAGTTCTCAGAAGTTCAAATAAATTAAGTACTCGTACTTGGCAGAGTGCAACTTCCTCGCTCTTCTTGGGTGGAAATGCAGTTTTAGGCAAGAAGAGTGAAGCGGTCATGACTAAGTTCGATAGTAAATTTAAACCGCTATGGACGCAGAGATTTCCAGCAAGTAGTAGCGCACTTGTAGTCGCACCAGATAGCAAGAGATATTTCTCAGCTTTCACTTCCACCGCTGCAATTGCGGTACTGAGTAATTGGAAACCGATAAGTGGCCAGGTAGTAATTCTCAATAATGATCTCAAGGGCATCGTGCAGGGCGGCTATGCCCCCAAAGGTGCAATAAATAGCCGCTTCTTCGGATTTACTCCTGAATTAGGCGTGATCCTGATCGCCGATGTAGGCGATCATCTGGCTTTCTTCCCATCAATTTCACGCTAATCTACCCGTTAGTGTTTTATAACTAGAGGAGAAAAGTGCCCTATGGGTTCAGTTATCAAGAAACGTCGTAAGCGGATGGCAAAGAAGAAGCATAAGAAACTTCTGAAGAAGACTCGCATCCAACGTCGTAACGCAAAATAGTAAGTTTCTACTTACCCTTTCATTAGCGTTACTTTTCCAGCAACACTTGATACTGCATAACGAATTTTTCCTACCAATAACCAGGTAGCACGGGCCTCATCGCCATGTTGATATTGCGTAGCTAATGAGATTTTAGGAAGTGCTTTCAAATTAAGTGAGCACAGTCGCTCCTGGCAGGAAAATAGAAGCGATGAACCATCAGTTGAAAGTGGCCCATCTGTTAATCCAAACTCATCGCTAGTTGCATTATTGACCGTACTTGTCGTTGTTTCACTTGAAATTGTTGTCCAACGAAGCGCGACCGGCTTTGGAATTGAAAGTGAACTGGCCATCATCCATGCCGCAGTCAATCCCTGTGGAGTTTTTGCCAGAGTTACTTGGTAACCAGGAACCATCAGATCACTGCCGGTCGTATCGAATTGTTGATAGACCCAATCACTTGTCGATGTTCCGGTACGAGATGCAAGGCGAATTTCACCGGCAGTCGCGCGATTTCGAGAGTTAATGTCGAGTACTGAATCGTAGAGAAGATAGGTCTTGGTGCCACTAACAAGAGCGTTCAGATGGAATGCGACATCTCCCATTGTGTGACCTTCACTCTTCTTCTCACCATCAACGATTTCATAATTCCAACTCCCTGCAGCAGCTTTAAGGGAGCGGTTTGCGCCTAACAAGATGCCTTGGCTCTCATCGCGATAGAAGACTTGGATTGCAGTGGATGTTGCAGCACATGCGTTAGAGATACTGACATCACTTTTACTTCGAACGCGTTGTACTTCTTGATACGGCTGAACGATCGGGCCATTTCCATCGACAACTTCATACGACGCTTTAACTCCATCATATTTTGCATAACGTAAATCTTTATCGGTCTGATCAACATAGAAGAGATGAAGTACTTGTTTACCTACAACACCACTAACGCAGGCAGAGATTTGGCCTCCCATAGGGTGGTTACTTCGTCCATCCTTATTAGTATTGCCATCTAGAACACTCTTTAGCCAGCTCTTGCCGCTCCAAGTAGCAATTTTGAGTAAACCACTCTTACCGTCACTATAAATTACGATTGATTTTCCATTTAAAGTCGCAGTCGCTAGTGATTTTCCATCTGCCGTAGAGTCAAGAATTGTTGCCGGCCATGCTGATTGTGGTGTCACCAAAAGGGTAGTCACTGGAACCGAATTTCCATTCGGTGCAATTGCGGAGAGAGCAAAACTATAAGGAGTGCCGTTTTTCAATCCAGAGACTATTACTGGGCTGGTATTCGTGCGGAGCGTTTTACCGCCTTGAATAACTTTGATTTCATATTGCGAAACCTGCGATGCACGTGCGTTGATTGGCGGATCAAAGGTAATAACTGCGCTGCCATCTGAGACTATTGCACGCGAATTTCGCACTACAGATGGAACACCGGCGGGTATTCCAATCTCTGGCTTATTCCGTAGATCCAACATCATTGCAGCTAGTAGTGGACCAAGTTCATGGAAAGTTTCACCGGGTCCAAGATTTGGCGTCATTACTGCATCTCTTCCGGATGCTTTGAATGTTTCTTCATCGAGATGGCTTACTGAAGAACCGCCTTGGTACTGACTTGGCGTATAGAGAAGTGGTGAAATGTTTCCATTCGCAGCTTTGCCTAACGGACCGGTCCAGATAAGAGTGCGACGAAGTGCGCGACCGAACTCAGCAGATGGTGAAGGTAGATCTGAAACTCTTTGGTTATCTGGAGTTCGAATGTAGGCATCATATGCAGTTGGACCTGGGTCTTCCCAAAGTCCAAGTCCTAATCCAGATACATAGGTGCTATTTGAGAGAAAGCCCAATCCATGTGCAAGTTCGTGGATTAAAACAGATTGAAGATCGAATTCAGTTGCGCGTGGCGTTCCATCATTGCGCACATCCCAAGATCCCACCGATGGGTCAGAGTTAACAGTGATGATGATGTCTTTAGCTCTCTTATCCAAATCCTTCTTTGCAAGTGCATTTGCAAGAGCCGATGGATAGAAGAGATTGGGGTCTGGCGCACCAGCAAATCCACCGAAGAGATCTACCGCTCGCGCACTTCCTAATTCATCTGGATTGGCAGCACGGCGCCATGTGGCAGTTACTTCAATGGGAACATCAGATTGAAAATTTGCTGCCCAAACATTGAGGGCGGCTTGCATATCTTTAACTGCCCAATCGGGAAAATTTGTGTACTCCACATTAAATTTACTTTTAGCTTCTAACTTTATTCCTGGGGCTTGCGCGCTAAGTTTGGCGCCAACTTTGGAAGGGGCTCCAATGTATGTGTGACCCCACACCGTTGCTGGAATTTGTTTAAATTGTGGCAGCGCCTGCGCAGACGAAGCGGGCAATAGCGAGATTACGAGCGTTGCAGTAATTGCAAAGACGCGTAGGTGGGGATGAATTGGGGCCCGCATAGGTGCAAACGCTATCAGGGTGAGAAGATGAGATGTGAAAACTATCGTGACGGTTTACTCGCGGACTGGCTGCCATCTCTGTGAAAATGCAATATCTTTGCTCAACGGATTGCGTGAGGAATTGTCCTTTGAGATTGAAGTAAAACTCATAGATGGCAATCCAGATTTAGAGCAGCTTTATGGTGAACAAATTCCAGTTATTCAGATCGATGGCGAACACCATGATTTTTGGCGAGTGGATGTAGATCGCTTTAGAACTTCCCTTGAAAAACATCGTCAGCGTCAATGATTCGATAGGCATAACCCTGTTCCGCCAAAAATCTCTGACGGTTCTGTGCAAAGTCCTGATCAATCGTGTCACGCGAAACAACGGAGTAAAACTTTGCGGTGCGGCCATCGGACTTAGGTCGCAAGATTCGACCGAGGCGTTGCGCCTCTTCTTGGCGTGAACCAAATGCGCCAGAGACTTGAATTGCAATTGTTGCATCGGGTAGATCGATCGAAAAATTGGCAACTTTAGAGACCACAAGACATTTCAATTCACCAGTTCGGAACATCTGGAAGAGTCGCTCGCGCTCTTTCACCGGTGTCTCACCCTTAATCACTGGGACGCCTAGCAACTCGGCAAGCTCATCGAGTTGATCCAGATACTGACCGATAACTAATAATTGATCATCTTTATGATGGCTTGCGATCGCTTCAACCACATTGCGCTTTGATCGAGTAGTAGCGCAGTAGCGATAGCGCTCTTCAGGTTCGGCAGTGGCATAAGTTAAACGCTCATTCTCATTGAGAGTTACTCGCACCTCAATACATTCAGCTGGTGCAATGTAGCCCTGGGATTCAATCTCTTTCCACGGCACATCAAAACGCTTTGGCCCGATAAGTGAGAAGACTTCACCTTCTAGCCCATCTTCACGAACCAGAGTTGCAGTCAGTCCTAAACGGCGACGAGATTGGATGTCAGCAGTGAAACGAAAAATTGGAGCGGGAAGCAAGTGAACTTCATCGTAAATAATTAAGCCCCAGTCGTGTGTATCAAAGAGATCTAAATGTGAGTAAACACCATTCTTCTTCTTAGTCATGACTTGGTAAGTCGCAATTGTGACTGGGCGAATCTCTTTCTTCGCACCGGAATATTCACCAATTTCATCTTCATTCAAGTTGGTGCGCTTGAGTAGCTCTTCACGCCATTGACGGGCAGCCACAGTATTTGTCACCAAAATCAGTGTGGTTGCCTTGGCATGTGCCATAGCTGCAGCGCCAACTATTGTCTTTCCGGCACCGCAAGGGAGAACAACAACTCCAGAACCACCGTGCCAAAAGCCCTCGGCTGCTAACTCTTGATAAGGGCGAATCTTCCAATCATTCTGTTTCAATGAAATCTCATGTGCTTGTCCATCGACATAGCCAGCAAAATCTTCTGCTGGCCAACCCAAGCGCAAGAGTGATTGTTTAATGTGTCCGCGCTGGCTCGGATGCACGGTAATTGTCTCTGCATCAATGCGAGGACCAAGAAGTGGTGCAATCTTCTTTGCTCGAATTACTTCCTCTAATACCGCAGTGTCGGTAGTAATGAGAATCAAGCCATGTACTGGATCCATCTCCAGGCGCAGGCGACCGTAGCGCGACATGATTTCGGCAACATCGATCAGAATTGAATGCGGTACGGCATAACGCGAATAACGAATAAGTGTGTCGATTACCTGTTCAGCATCATGGCCAGCTGCGCGAGCATTCCAAAGACCGAGTGAAGTGAGACGATAAGTATGAATGTGTTCGGGTGATCTTTCGAGTTCAGCAAATGGCGCAATCGCGCGACGACATTCAGTGGAGAGCGGATGATCTATGTCGAGTAGGAGCGTCTTATCACTCTGAACAATTAGTGGGCCTTCACTCATTAATAAGATCCAAGACAAGAGCGTTCAATAAATTCGATCGCTCCTCAAGTGCGGCGACGCTGATCCACTCACTTGGTGCATGTGCGCCGCCACCTACTGCGCCGAGGCCATCAAGTACTTGTGCGCCAACTGCTCCGGCAAAGTTGCCATCACTTGCACCGCCTACTGATGCACTTCCTAATTCTGGCATTCCAATTTTTTCCGCAACCTTCTTAGCGCGCTGATAAAGGGCGGCAGTTGCGGCAAGTTCTAGTGGTGGTCGATTAATACCGCCACCAATTTCAATCTTTGCTTCTGGATGAAGGGCTTTGATCTCGCGAATTGCTTTATCAATTCGGAGAAGTTCGCTCTGCAAGAAAGAACGTGCATCAATATCAAGTACCGCTAAGTCTGGAACAGTATTGGTGGAGTTGCCGGCCTTCATGGTGGTCGGCACAACGCTGGTTCCGTGCTCCTTATTCTCCAGGGCTGCTAGTCCCAAGATGATGTGAGCAAGTTCGGTAGTTGCGTTGATTCCCTTTTCTGGTTCTACGCCAGCATGAGCGGCTCGTCCAATAACTTTAATTTGATACATCGAAGTACCTTTACGGCCAACTTTAACTTTGCCATCGATCGCAGATTCCAAAACAAGTACTGCCTTTGCTGCGCGGGATACCTTCTCAATCAGATCCTTCGATGTTTTGCTACCAGTCTCTTCATCAGTAGTACCGATGAGTGCAACACTTCCCTTGATATCTTTAATTGCGAAGAGTGCTTGAATAAATCCAGCTTTCATATCGAAGGTTCCTGGCCCGCGAAGAACATCGCCCTTAATTTCCCAGAGCGGTTCGAACGAGCCTTTAGGCCAGACGGTATCGAGATGAGCTAAGAGAACAATCTCTGGCTCTTGTGCGCCCCACCAAAAGACTGGGCGGCCATTATGTTCAATTATTTGGGCCGGTGTTCCAGTTACTCGCGTTGCAATGTCACTTGCTAATCGCACAACATCGCGACAGGCATCGAGATCTTCTGTGGGAGATTCAATGCGCACTAAGGCTTCAAGTGCGGCCAACATAGGAGTGCTCATGGAGTAAGTCTGCCGTATTTAGCTAGTGGCTGGTGGGTCATAGCGCTGCAACTCCAGTTATGCGGGGAATTCGGAAAGTTTGAACTTCACCGGTGGCATGATCGCGGGCGAGCAGGGTTCCAGCTGAGATATTGATGGGATCGATGATTCGATGAGTAACTGCGCCATTGTTATCGGCATAGCCAATGGAGAGTGTCTGTTGCTCCTTGATAAATGTTGCAAGTAGATCCAAAGTTTCATTTGCGGTAGTTCTTGGCAATTGTCCGAGTGCCTGATTAGCAACGTTGCGCAGTGTGCTCTGTTTCTGTGCAGACTTTTCACCGGCTCGGATTGTGCGCAGTGCAGCATGGAACATAGGCAAAGTTGGCTTTTCGATATCGCCCAAGATTCTTGGCGGGCGTGGTTTTGCTATTGCACGTGCACTCTTTGGGCCGCCAAGAATAATTCCATTTGCCGCCTCAGCTGCCGGCAGATAACTAGCAGCACGAAGGGCGAGAATCACTTCGTGAGCATCGACTTCGGAAATCAAAACTTCACTTGCTAACTTTCGAAACCTGAGCGCTTCCAATTTCTTATCGCTAAGAATCTCTGCAATTAAGGCTGGATCTTCACAGCGCACATAAGTATTTGCCGCACCGACTCTCAGCCGGCCATGACGCTTGGCAATGTCGGTAATTAAATAATCAAGTGGTTGTGGGATCGGCGTCTTAGATGTTTTCTTGAGGAAAGCCTTAATGTCATCACCAGTACGACCATGATCTAAACCGCGACGAATACTTGATTCACTAAAGCGATAAACCGTGGCACCACCACGACTTTCAATGTCGGCGATTGAATCGAGAATTTGCGACACTTCCATGACGAGTGGGCCTGGGGCAATTGCTGTGTTATCACTTTGAATCAAAATGTGATCCACCGGTTTAGGAAGTGCGGCATCGATTCCAAGTGATTCTGATTCACTTAGTAAGCCAAGTGCAAAGCTAGAGATCGCACCTTGTCCGGTGAGTCCCAGCCACTCTGCTTCGCGAGCTGACCAACTAACCATCTCTTCTTGGAGAGAGTTCTTTCGCCGACTTGGTGCCAACCATGTTAAATAAGCATTGAGCGAAGTTGGAGTTACGCAAACTCCAGGGGATTCAGCAAGTACGCGAAGTACTAGTGATTTTATTCGGGCGGTATTGACTCGATCTAGTTCAGGACCGAGGGCTGCCAAATTCCTGCCATCGCCCTTACCAACTAAGCCGCTCACGCGCGATGTAATGAGCCAACTTTCAGTAAGAGTTAACCACTTGCGCTCTGGTGTCTGCGATAACCATAAATCAAATGCATGCGTGGGAAGGATTTCATCTTGCAAATCGATGGAGACCAGACCACTAATAAAGAGCAACTCTGCAATAAATGCCGCACAACTCTCATCTACTCCCAAGTGAGTGCTAATCGCTTTCAAATCACGAATACCTAAGCCGCCGGCACGCAGCGCGCTAGGGGCTTCTTCACTCCAGAAATTGAGTACTTCTTCGGACCAGCGCAATATTGTTGCAATGTTTGCAATTGCTGAGACATCAACTTCTTTCTGGCTAACTTTGCGCCCTGCTATTTCAGGCGCAGTATGAAGAAATTCTTGATGCGTCTTACCACCGCGCAGGTGCAGTGCAACTTCGCGCGGAAGAATTACAGTTCGTGAATCAAAGGGGATAAGAAATTTCTCTTGAATTAACCATGACATACCCGCTGGTGGATTCTTTGAATCCCCGATAGTTCCGCGGGGAGCGCTCCATGTGAGTTTCTTTAAGAGTTCTGCCGCCTCCTTTGGTGCATCTGCTAATTTTTTTAAGGAGAGCTTCACCATTGATGGCGGACCAAGTCGCGCAGGTTCAGGACCAATTGCCTCTCGAAGTGAAGATGGCAGACGGAGTTCTTTATCCTCGCCATAAACAAGTGCAAGTGATTGTAATTTTTCAACCACTGCGGCTGCGCTCTTATGTGTCAATGCGATGACATCTTTAATGGCAAATGGTTCAGTGAGAACTGCGCAGCTCTCTAAAACTTGAAATTCCCAAGCATTAAGGCTTTCAACGGCTCGAGTAAGACTGGGCAATGAATTCAGGCGAACTGAGAGCGATGCGACATCTGGCGGAACTGGTGAGATCAAATCTGGTCGCAGCGCGAATAGCTCGAGCATCGCTTCATCGGTAAGCGAGCGCAAGTGGTCGGCGAAAGAGCGCGATTCCATAACTTGCCTACATTAGTGCCACTTCGCAGGTGCTGCTTACCGAATTACTTTCGCTTTCTCCGCTGAGGGGTAATGAGGGTTCCAAGGGCAGCCAGTCGAGAGACGATCGGGCCTAACCAGCGATTGAGTACACGCATTCTGCGAAAATCATGAATTGGCCAACCATCTCGCAGCGCCAAGATTCGCAAGATTGCATCGGGATTGATTACACGAGGGTTGCCGACTGCTTCTAAAAGTGGAAGGTCATTGTGGCTATCGCTGTAAGCAAAACATTTGCTGAGATCAAAATTTCGCTCAGCGGCAAGGGCTGTGATTCCAACTGCCTTCTCTCTGCCATGCAACAAGTTTCCTAATAACTTTCCAGTGTAGGTATCGCCCTGAATTTCAGCCTTGCTGCCAATTGCGCCAGTAAAACCCAAGCGATTTGCTATCAGATGTGCCATGTCTTCTGGCGCTGCAGTTACCAACCAGACCTCTTCACCGGCTGCTAAATGTGTATGTGCAATCTCAATAGTTTCTTGCCACAAGTGTGGCGAGACATATTCATCATAAATTTCTTGGCCAATTGCTTCGATCTGAGTAACTGAGTGGCCACCAATGAAGTCAGTAGCTGCTTGCTGATAGCGGGCGATCACTTCAGGTTTTTCTTGACCAGTTAAGCGGAAGCGAAGATTGGCAAGGACAAACCGGGAGATGTCCTTCTTCGTAAAGAAACCACGTTGATACATGCCGCGTCCCAGAAAATAGAGGGTTGAGCCACGGATCAAGGTGTTATCTACATCAAAAAAGGCAGCTGCCTTGGATGGAAGTGCCATGTCACAACCTTAGCGAGAGGGAGTGCATTTCTACGCTTTATGCTTGCCCTATGGGATCAACAGTTCATGTAGTGCGCCATGGTGAGGTGCACAATCCCGAAAAAATACTGTATGGCCTACAACCTGGTTGGCACCTTTCCGAACGTGGCCATGAGATGGCCAAGGTAGTAGCAAAGTGGTCACAACAATTTGAAATTGGCGCTGTTGTTGCTTCGCCATTGCAGCGGGCGCAAGAGACCGCAACTCCTATTGCAGCCTTGCATAACTTAAGTATTGTTACTGAGCCACGATTGATAGAGGCGAGAAATATTTTCGAAGGAGAGAAATTTGAATTAGGAAGTGGCGTACTTCGCCATCCGCCATCCTGGCGCTATCTCTGGAATCCATGGCGCCCTTCTTGGGGTGAGCCATATGTTGAGCAGATCAATCGCATGCTCGCTGCAGTTTTCGCTGCTCATCAATTAGCAAATGGTAAAGATGCGATCTGCGTTTCGCACCAACTTCCAATCTGGATTCTGCGCAGCTTTATCGAAGGAAAACATTTAATTCACGATCCACGCAAGCGGCAATGTTCGTTGGCATCAGTGACCAGTATTCATTTTGATAATGATGGAGTTATTTCTGGATTCACATACTCCGAACCTGCGCAGGCGCTTTTGCCGCCGAAGAAGAAGTAATGAAACGCTTATTCCTCGTTGCAATCTCGTTACTTTTACTTACTGGCTGTACTGGCGGAGTTTCTGCTAAAGACACCAACTCATTTGTGGCCGGCAATGGCACAGTAACTTTTATTAAAGAATCAGCTCGTAAATTGGCGCCAGGTCTAAGCGGAAAAACACTCGATGGCGATCAAATTACGCTGGCGAAAGGTTCGGCTGCAGTCATCAATGTGTGGGCTTCGTGGTGCGCCCCATGTCGGGCTGAAGCGCCAACCCTTTCGGTATTATCGAGTATATATAAAGAGGTAAGTTTCCTGGGAATTCTTACTCGCGATAATCCAGCAAATGCGCAAGCCTTTGTCCGACGTTTTGAAATCAAGTACCCGACGCTGATAGATGATCGAGTTCTGCTTGGATTTCGTGGTCAATTAGTACCTAATGCAATTCCTTCCACTTTGATTATCGACAAGAAGGGCAGAGTTGCGGCCCGAGTTTCTGGTGAGATCACCGTTGCTTCGTTAAGTAAATTGATTGAGCAGGTACAAGCAGAGTGAAGGATTTCTTTGTCAATCAAGTCCTTGATGGATTTCTCCTTGTTGCATTTCCCATTGCATTTGTAGCTGGCGTTATTTCATTTCTCTCACCTTGCGTCCTGCCATTGGTACCTGGCTATCTCTCCTTCACAGCAGGAATTTCCCGAACACGTGGCCAACTCTTTCGTGGCTCACTGCTCTTTGTTCTGGGATTTAGCGCACTCTTCCTCTCTTATGGCGCTCTCTTTGGTGGACTTGGCTCCACCATTGCCGCGAATGGTTCCTGGATAACCCGCGTCCTCGGCCTCTTTACAATCTTGATGGGCCTGCTCTTTCTTGGGAAATTTCCGATGGCTCCAAGTTTTAAACCACGAATGAAAACTATCGGTGGAATTTGGGGAGCCGCACCACTTGGTTTTCTCTTTGGAATTGGTTGGACCCCCTGCATTGGTGCAACTCTTGCCGCAGTTGAAACTCTCTCATTTCAATCTTCGAGTGCGCTGCGCGGTGCAATTCTCTCACTCGGCTATTGCTTAGGTTTGGGGCTTCCCTTCATCCTGACTGGACTCTTCTTAGATCGATCAGAGCGCATGCGCAAGTTTTTAACCCGTCGCGGTGATCGCATCACCCAAGTAGGTGGCATCTTTCTTATCGCAATTGGATTACTGCAAATTTTTGGTGCTTGGTCACATGTACTTAATGCGATACGCGATTTCATCTCTAACTTTGTTCCGGTGATCTGATGAGCAACGAGAAAATTGAAATTCCAGCCTTAGGACTGGCCGCTTTGCTGCGATTTAGTTGGCGCCAATTAACAAGTATGCGGACTGCACTGATTCTCTTGCTGATGTTAGGAATTGCTGCCATACCAGGCTCGTTAATTCCACAGCGGGGTCAGAATCCTATGAGGGTTCAAGAGTTATTTACCCAATCACCAGGTTTAGCAAAAATCTACGATGCGCTCTCACTCTTTGATGTCTATGCATCACCATGGTTTAGTGCGATTTACATTCTTCTCTTTCTCTCACTCATCGGATGTGTATTGCCCAGAAGTTTTGAACATTTCAAAGCGGCACGTGCGCTACCGCCGGCAACTCCAAAGAATCTCGATCGTATGGAGCATTTCACCACTTGGTCTAGCCAAGGTAATGAATTAGAAGTTGCCCAAGGATGGTTTAAGAAGAATCGATTCAGAGTCAAAGTTGATGGCAATTCACTCTCAGCTGAGAAAGGTTTTCTGCGCGAAACGGGCAACTTGCTCTTTCATCTAGCGCTGATCATGGTGCTCTTTGGTGTGAGCTTTGGCGCGCTCTTTGGCATGAAGGGTGAGGCAATAGTTAATGTTGGTGAAACTTTTGTTAATACCACCACTTCCTATGATTCCATCTCGCTTGGCCGATTGAGCAATGAGAGTTCATTGGCACCGTTCACAATTACGGTGAATAAATTTCTTGCGAAATATAATGCACTGACAAATGCTCCTGAGGATTACACACTCTATGTAACAAGTAAGAAGTCGCCAGAAAGTAAAGAAAGCCAGAAGATTATAAAAGTTAATAGCCCGCTAGGTTTTGGCAGTACCAACGTTTATCTGCAAGCAAATGGTTACTCACCAATTGTTACAGTGCGGGATAAGGGCAATACGATCGTCTTCCAAGGGCCAGTTCCATTCTTGCCACAAGATTCAAACCTCACTTCAATTGGCGCGATCAAAGTTCCAGATATGAAACCGCAGATTGGCTTTGTCGCATCACTCTTGCCAACTGCTGCGCGTGACAAGGTAAAGGGTGGAATTTCGGCATTCCCAGAGCTATTAGACCCTTCGTTATTGCTCTCAGTTTGGGGCGGAGACTTAGGACTAGATCGTGGCGTTCCACAATCGGTCTATCGAATAAACACTTCAAAGATGGAGCAGATTGGTTTGCAATCATTGAAACCAGGTGAGATTTACACCTTTGCTGATGGTTCGATTTCATTTGATGGAATTACACCGTGGGTTAATTTGCAGATCGTGCGGGATCCTGGAAAGGGCTTTGCTCTTATTGGAAGTATTTTGGCGATCGCCGGGTTACTTGCATCACTCTTTGGGCGACGTCGCCGAATCTGGATTAGAGTTACCGCACAAGGCAAAGTGGAAGTTGCTGGACTTGCAAAGAATGCAGTTGCTGGACTTGCAATTGAAATCGAAACTTTTGTAAATGCAATAAAGAGTAAAACGGAGAGGATGGCGTAATGAGTAATACCTCCTGGGCCTATCTTTCAAATTATTTTATCTATTCAGCCATGGCCGTATTCACTCTTGCATTCTTTGCCCACGCATTTGAAACAGCGTGGGCGGTCCGCACTCCTTCAATAGCTACAGAGAAATCTGAAGGCAATTTACTGGTAAAAACATTTGATTTCGAACGCACTGCGCGAACTGCTCGAATTGCCACCGCCTTTATGATTTTAGGATTCCTCTTATTATTTTCTGGTGTAGTAGCACGTGGCATTTCAGCGCATCGAGTTCCATGGGGCAACATGTATGAATTTTCAATAACAGGTGCAATGGCTTTCACTGGTGCTTATCTACTTGCTCTTCGAAAGAATGATCTTCGCTGGCTTGGCTTAATTGTTGCCACAGCGGTGCTCCTGACTTTAGGAACTGCAGTTACTGTTCTTTATCGTCCAAGTGCACCACTTGTTCCTGCGCTTAAGTCAACCTGGTTAGTGATTCACGTTTCAGCTGCAATCGTTTCTGGCGGCGTATTCCTGCTGGCAAATACCATCGCCGCTACTTATCTTCTCCTTGATCGCATGGAGCAACGGGGTGGTCGAAATGCTTGGGCAAAGCGCTTGCCAACTTTGGAAGTTCTCGACCAACTCTGTTATCGATTAGTTGCATTTGTATTTCCCCTCTGGACCTTCGCTGTCATTGCCGGTGCAATTTGGGCAGAGCATGCCTGGGGTCGTTATTGGGGTTGGGATCCTAAAGAGACATGGGCCTTTATTACCTGGGTCTGCTACGCCGCCTACCTTCATGCGCGAGTGACTGCCGGTTGGCGCGGACGCAAAGCTGCCTGGCTTTGTTTACTTGCTGGATCAACATTCTTATTTAATTATGTTTATGTAAATATTTGGGGAACTGGAAAGCACACTTACTCCGGCTTATAAGTACTACTGGGGAAGTTTGATTGTTACTGCTAGTCCACCCATTGCATTCTTACCAAAGGTAATTTCTCCCGCATGTGCCTTCACAATTGCGGAGACAATGCTCAATCCCAAACCTGAACCACCCGTGGCACGTGAGCGTGAGCGATCAAAGCGAGAGAACTCTGAAACTCCACTCTGAATAAATTCATCAGGCAAACCTGGACCAGCATCGTTGTAAGTAATGGTGCAGTAATCCTTACTCTTCTCGATTCGCAACTCCACTGCATCACTTTTAGCGGTATGGCGGCGAGCGTTAGAGAAAATGTTGCTAAAAAGTTGGGCGAGCAGGCGCTGGGATCCACTAATCATCAGGGGACTGAGAAATTCTTTTGTGATCACTCGCTCTGGTTGCAGAACTTTCAAGTCGTCAATAAATCCACTAGCAAGCGATGCAACATCAAAGATCTCTTTATCTATTTCAAGACGCTCGCCAAGCTCAGCTAGGAGCAAGAGCTCTGAAATAAGTTCCTCCATACGTTGGGTTTCAGTCGCAACTCGTTCCAGAAATTTCTCTTGCTGCTCTGGATCGATATTTTGTTTAGATCGAATTAATTCGATGTATCCCTTGATTACAGTCAACGGGGTGCGAAGTTCGTGTGAAGCATCTCCAATAAAGTTTTGAATTCGAGTGCGCTGAAACTTTTCAAGCTCCATTTCGTGTGCGAAGACTCTAATTTGGTTACGGCGCGAGAAGAAGAGAAATACAGCCAGCGCAATTACGAGAAGAAGCAAGTCAAGTGCGCCAAGTAGGCGAAATTGCTGGAATCTCTCACTTTCGATAAGGACTAATGAAGCGGCCAGAATTATCTGTTCACTGGGGGCGCTCTCGAAGGCTCGAATTCGATTATGAGTTCCGGTATCGAGTGAAATAGGGCCACGCCGTGCTGCGGCAAACTCGGCTTTGGTAAGCGGGCGATTGATTGCTGCACTCGAGTCACGCAAAATCAATAGGCCACTATCACTTGGTTTAAATCCAAGACTGACTGGAATTTCATCATTCTTACTAAAGAGCAGTGCCGCATTTAGTGGATCTTTAGCGTTTCCTAAATCTTTTATATTTCCATCAAGGATTTGGTCGATTGACTTGATCTTGCTACTGCTCGTGTCGTGTATCAGTACTGAGCCTAATAAACCAAAGAGTATTGAAACAAGAATCGCTACGGCAAAAGGTAGATAAGTACTACGTTTCATTCTTTAGTGTCGACCATTTGAAATCCAAAGCCACGAATGGTTTTAATTCCCTCGAAGCCATCTCGGTGTAATTTCTTTCGCAAATAGGAGATATAGGTATCTACAACAGAGGTATTTGTTTCGAACTCAATCCCCCAAATTGCGCCGAGCAGAGTCTCTTTAGTGACAACCTTGCCAGCTCTCTCCATCAAATAATGAAGTAAGCGATATTCAGTAGGAGAGAGTTCAATAGTTTCACCATCAAATTGAACTTGGTGGATCTCATCGTCTAGTGAAATCGGACCACAGTGAAGTTTTTGCTCAGGTGGTAAGGAGCCATGTGTTCTGCGCAAAATCGCTGCAACTCGAAGTGTGAGTTCTTCCAGTCCGAAAGGTTTCATCACGTAATCATCGGCACCGAGTTTGAGCCCGTGGGATACATCGGCGCGGTCATTTCGTGCGGTGAGAAAAATAACGGGAGTCTGGTCGCCACCATCTCGCATCCGCGAGACCATCTCGTAGCCATCTAGGTGAGGCATATTTACATCTGCAATTACCAAATCCACCTTTGATTTTCTCAAGCTAGTGAGTGCCCGTTGACCATCCTCTGCAACGCTGACTTCATAGCCAGCGATTGAGAGCGCATCCTGCAAAAGTTCACGTACTCCTGGCTCGTCATCAACGACGAGCACCTTTGACTTCTCATTAAACGGGCTCACGGCTCACCTCCACTATGAGGTTACTAGATTTCCCGAATCCGATAGGAATGTGATGAGTTTTCACATTAGTTTCACAAAGTTGAGCGCAATCCTTATGCCGTAGTTCCAATTTGAGAGCTATCTCGGGTACCGATGATCTATCAAGGGAGATAAAGATGAATAAGAAGAGAGTAATTGCAAGTCTTGTACTTGCAACAGCGCTATTCGGAACAAGTGCAAGCTATGCCGCAACTCCAGCTCCGGTAAGTGCCGAAGCCAAGGCTGCTAAGGCCGCGGCAAAGGCTGCCAATGACAAGTATCGCGCTGACCTTGCAGCATACATTTCTGCAGCTCAGGCACATTCACAGAAAATTCGCGATGCTAATGCAACTTTCCGTTCTGCTCTAGCAGCAGCTCGTGCTGCAAATAAGGCAGCACTTTCAGCTACCGGATTAACCAAAGAGAAGAGAGTAGCTATCAAGGCAACTCTTGACAGTGCAATTGCTGCAGCAACTGCGGCACGCACAGCAGCTGTAGATGCAGCTGGTGCAAACCCAGTTCGACCAGTAAAGCCAGTTAATTAATTAAAGAAATAAAATAAGGCCCTACTCAATCGAGTAGGGCCTTATTTTTATGACTTAATTTTTAACTTATAGATTTTTGAGGAAGTCTGGATCATCATCAGGTGGCAGTACCCGACGCTTTGGCCCTGAACCAAAACCACCTCGAGGTGCGCGTCCGGCAATGATGTAACCGATAGAACCGATCAGTGAGAAAATAATAATTATGGCGATCCATGCCCACTTTGGTAGGTTGCGCAGCCTCTCAGCAGGAGTCTGTGCGCAATCAACGAGGCAGTAGATTTGAAAGATCAGTGGAAGAACAATCACAAGAACTCGAAGCATGCTCAGATACTAGCGATCTTTACCGCAACCAGTTAAGTCGAGAGCCAGAGAGCTGCCGATAGGCCAAGTGCAAAAACCAGTTGCAAGCGACCGGCTTTGCCGAGAAGCGGAATAAAAGCCTGGCGCTCAGTAACCAAACCAACACTTCGAGCAAGGTCAAATGAGAGTGGTGCAATAAGTAGTGTGAATACTGCAAATGGCGTAAGAGTTGCCAGGGCGGCTAGGTGTGCAAGAAGGATAAGGAGAATGAAGACTCGCTTACCTGCTCGATCTCCGATACGTACCGCCAATGTGCGCTTGCCAACTAACTCATCTTGCGCGCGATCACGTAAGTTATTGATCATCAAAATTGCGCAGGAGAGTGCCCCCATAGGAATAGCAGCAATGAAACTTAAGAGTGTGACCTCTTCGCTCTGAACATAGTAGGTACCCACGGTCGCTACTACGCCAAAGAAAATGAATACTGAAATCTCACCGAAACCTAGATAGCCATAGGGATTTGAACCACCGGTATAAAACCAGGCAGCTGCAATTGCAATTACACCAACAACTAGTAGCCAGTAAGAGGTTTGCGCTGCAAGCACACCACCAGCAATCGCAGCTACGAGAAAGCAGATCTGTGCTGCACGTTTTACTGCGCCAGCTGGAGCCAGTCCACCAGCAACTAATCGAGTAGGACCTACTCGATTTTCATCAGTGCTACGAACCCCATCGGAGTAATCATTTGCAAAGTTGACTGCAATTTGAAGTGACAAACTCACGAAAAGGGCAAGAAGTGCACGTAACCAATGACGATCCATTCCAGCAAGTGCTGTTCCAACAAGAACTGGCGATACCGCAGCAGGCAGAGTCTTTACTCTCGCCCCAATGAGCCAAGTTTTAAAGTTCATTTATTTACTCCTAATTGGCGGCGATCAACTTTGCCAATACTAGTTCTCGGAATTCGATCAATCACGGTGAAGTGCTTTGGTTTGGCGTGAACTCCAATACTTTCTTCAAGGAGATTACTAATTACCTCTTTATTAACTTCAGTGATTGTTGCGATGCAGAGCGCTGCGCCCCATTCGGGATCTGCAACTGTGAAGGCAGCGCACTCCTCGCTTTTAAGAAAGTCTTTAAGTACAGACTCGACGAGATCTAGCGAGAGATTTTCACCCCCTGTCGTGATGATGTCATCTACGCGACCAAGAACTTGTAATTTTCCATTCTCTAACTTTCCAAAATCACGCGTGTGGAAGATGCCATCTTTGAAATTTGTGGAATCTAGTTGACCGGCTCTGAGATATCCGCTGGCTAGCGTTTGTCCACCAATGCCAATTTCGCCATTACCTTCTAAAGTGAATGTCACGCCAGGCAGAGCAGCGCCTTCATATATGCAGCCACCTGATGTTTCACTCATTCCGTAGGTACGGACAATCTTTACCCCACGATCACTTGCCCGTTGATAAAGATCATCAGAGAGCGCGGCGCCGCCAACAAGAATCGATTTCATTCCGATTAGCGTTTCCAAGAGCTCGTTATCGCCATTGAGTGCTCGAAAAAGTTGCGTTGGAACAATCGCAGTGAAATCTGCAGGCTGATGTGAAGTTCGCGCATCAAGTGGTTGACTCTTTAACAAGTAAGACCGAAGTAGAACATTGACTGCAGCGATGTGAGTAAGTGGCAGAGAGAGCGCCCAACTATCACCAATTTCTGCGCCAAGATATTTATTACTCATTGTTGCAGAGTGCAAGAGTGCAAATTTAGTGAGTGCTACTTCTTTTGCAACTCCAGTCGAACCACTCGTACCTACAACAAGTGCGATCTCTTCTGGAACTTCCGTGCTTGCGATAGTGCCAAATCCAAGTGCTGGCCCCGTGCCTTCAATTGCGCCAGTAAGAGCAGCCATCACCTGTGGGATTGACCACCCCTGCTCCGTAGCGAGCAATTCCCGCCGTGACGATTTCACCATTATCACCGTAGGCTATCGCTTGAATCGGAGAGGAGCCATCGTGAGCAAGCCGATAAAACGAGATTTTGGTAGTCGCGCAATTCCACAATGGCAACGCGTAGCCGAAGGTTCGCACTTCACCGATATTATTTACGAAGTCAGTGAGGGAATGGCGAAGATAACTATCAATCGCCCAGAAGTGCGTAACGCCTTCCGACCACAAACAATTATTGAATTACAAGAAGCATTTTCTTTAGCTCGAGATAATGAGAGCGTTGGCGCAATTATATTTACTGGCGCAGGTACTGAAGCATTCTGTTCCGGCGGCGACATCAGCGTGCGTGGAGATGATGGCTATCTTGGCAATGATTCCTTAGCGAAAAAGGGAATTGGTCGACTCAATGTTTTAGATCTACAGATTCAAATTCGCCGCACTCCTAAACCAGTCGTTGCAATGGTTGCTGGTTGGGCGATCGGCGGCGGCCATGTATTACATGTGGTCTGCGATCTCACTATCGCTGCGGATAATGCAAAGTTTGGTCAGACCGGTCCAATGGTGGGTTCATTCGATGGCGGTTACGGCGCAGGATTATTAGCAGCACATGTGGGCCAGAAGAAAGCACGGGAAATTTGGTTTCTCACAAGAGAGTATTCGGCGCAAGAAGCACTCGACATGGGCTTAGTAAATACTGTTGTTCCACTTGCACAATTAGAAGCTGAAACTGTTTCTTGGTGCCGCGAGATGTTACGTAATTCGCCAATTGCACTTCGCCTGTTGAAAGCGGGAATGAATGCAGCAGATGATGGTTTAGCTGGTGTTCAACAATTAGCCGGCGATGCCACCTTGCTCTTCTACATGACTGAAGAAGGTCAAGAGGGGCGCGATGCTTATAAAGAGAAGCGCGCTCCAGATTTCGGAAAATTTCCAAAGCGTCCATAGTTGCCTCGAAAATTATGTTGAATTCCCTGCTCGATACATTGCGTGTAGTAGCGCTACCAACAAAAACAAATTTTCGTGGTGTAACAGTTCGAGAAGTTGCACTCTTTAAAGGCGAACATGGCTGGGCGGAGTTCTCGCCCTTCCTTGAATACGATGATCAAGAATCAGCGCCATGGCTAGCTTGCGCCATTGAAGCTGCAACAACTCCTGCGCCACCTTTGTTACGTAAGAGAATTGCAGTAAACGGAACAATTCCTGCGATAAACGATAGGAAGAAAATTGAAGAGATCGTCGCCTCTTATCCAGGAGTTACTAGCTTCAAAATAAAAGTGGGGGAGACTCTGGCTGAAGATGTTGCCCGAGTGGCTTTGGTTAAATCGCTCAATAGCAAAGCGAAAATCAGAATCGATGTAAATGGCTCCTGGAGTGTTGATAGCGCCCTACGTAATCTCTATGCAATGTTTGAAGAGGTAGGCACCTTTGAATATGTTGAACAACCTTGCGCTACTGTCGAAGAGCTCCACGATCTAAAAAATAAAATTAGAATCCCCTTATTAATTGCCGGAGATGAAGTCCTAAGAAAAGCGAAAGATCCTTTTACGGTTGATTTACAAGGTGCAGTTGATTTCTTAATACTCAAAGTTCAACCACTAGGCGGAATTGCACGATCGATTAAACTTGCTGAGCATCACAAGCTTCCTGTGATTATTTCTAGCGCACTTGAAAGTGCTGTGGGAATCTCTTATGGATTGAAACTTGCCGCAGCACTTCCGCGGTTAGATTTTGCCTGCGGGCTAGGTACAGCTTCGCTTCTGAGCTCCAACGTTGGAGAGTTGCCGATCGTTGATGGAAACATTGAAATTGCAGAAATTGAACCAGTATTTGAGGGATTAGATGTGTCAGCCGATCGATTCGAATGGTGGAAGAATCGAATCATGAGAACGTCGAAGTTGTTATCGTGAATAACTCAACTCTTCTTGCCCGTTCACTTGTATGCCAGCTCATTGAAGTTGGCGTTAAAGATGTTGTCCTCTCACCAGGTTCTCGCAATGCACCGTTATCTATTGCGCTCTATCAAGCAAGTAAGAGTGGAGTAATTACGCTCCATGTTTCAATCGATGAGCGAAGCGCAGCATTCTTTGCCCTAGGTATTGCAAAGGCGAGCAAGCGAATTGTTTCAGTGGTCTGCACCAGCGGAACCGCGTTGGCTAATTATCACCCAGCGGTACTAGAGGCCCATCACTCTGCAATTCCACTCTTGGTCTTATCTGCCGATCGCCCAGCGCGATTGCGCAAGACTGGATCCAATCAAACTACTGATCAAGTGGGTATTTTTGGTAGCGCGGTAACTTTCTCGGCCGATGTGAGCGAAAGCAGCTTTAATCTAATTTCGTACTTAGATGAAATCTCATCGGGACCAAGTCACATTAATCTGCAATTCGATGAGCCCTTACTTAGTGATGAGTCAACTGAATGGTTAGCCAACCGAAGTGAGATTAGAGCTCGGGCAAAGCGAGTAATTGCTGAAGAAATCACAGTTAAAGAGGAACGTACCGTAGTCATAGTCGGTCATGACCGTGCTGGTTTTTCTGTGAGCGAGATAAAGGATTTTATTGCTGCTATTCAATTGCCATTCATTGCAGAAGATCCTCTCTCTTTCCCAGATGCACAGGCTCATGCTTCCCTCTATTTAGGATCAGAGGAGAATCGTAAGAAACTTCATTGCAAGCAGGTAATCATCATTGGCCGGACCACTTTATCTCGATCGATAAATGCACTGATTGCAGAGAGTGAATTCATCACCGTAATAGATCCGCGAACCGCCACGACCGACTCACTTCGCACTGCTGATGAAATCTTTACATCTCTACCATCGGTCAAGAAAAGATCAGAAGATAACGAGTGGTTGCAACTGTGGAGCGCTACTTCTGCAGAGAGTGAAAAAGTAATTGCAGGAATCGATGACTGGCAGGAAGGGATGATTGCCAGGACGATTGCAGCAGGATTATCTGAGGCGCCACTTTATATCTCTTCATCGCGCCCGATTCGCGACTTAGAAGGATTTGCAAAACCACGCAGTGGAATTACAACCTATGCCAATCGGGGGCTAGCCGGAATTGATGGCAACATTTCTACTGCGGCCGGCATTGCTCAGGTACATAGCGGGGCCACTGCGATTATCGGCGATCTTGCTTTTCTTCATGACATGTCAGGATTGCTAACGGCACGAAAAGTGAAGCTCCGGATTTTCGTGATTGACAATAATGGCGGGGGAATCTTCTCCACACTGCCACAAGCAAATGTCGCTGGTTTCGAAGATATTTTTGGAACTCCGCAAGACATTAATCTCATGGCGCTAGCTAAGAGTTTTACTAGTGATGTTGTGGAAGTATCAAATTATCAAGAGCTCAATCGTGAAATTGCAAAACCAATCAGCGCCTTATCAGTCGTAATTGTTAAAGTCCCAGAGCGCAATAAATCTGCAGAATTTCTTAAAGCAACAATTGCTAAGTTAGCCTCGCTCTAAACTCATCTTCATCGGAAGTAATTTCGCTTCACTCTCTGCCAGTTCATCATCTGGGTTAGATCCGGCAACAATTCCACAACCGGCAAAGAGGCGAATTTGGCCGGCCTCAATCAATCCACAGCGAAGTGCAATTCCGATTTCACCATCGCCACGAGCATCGATCCAACCAACTGGCCCGGCATAACGAGCACGCTTCATGCCCTCTAAATTCTGAATGACATTTCGAGCAAATTGGGTAGGTGTGCCACAGACTGCAGCAGATGGATGGAGTTGCTCAATTAGAGTAAAGACATCTACATGATTAATTGCCTCAGTGATAACCCCAGTGACATCAGTTGCTAAGTGCATGACATTCTCTAAATGCAGAACAAATGGCGCTTCTGGAACATTTGTGGAAGAGCAGAATGGTTCAAGTGATTGAGCTACAGAGCGCACTGCGTATTCATGTTCTTCTAGATCTTTCGAGGAGCGCGCAAGCGAGGCAGCAAGTGGTAAATCTTGAGCATCATCTCCAGTTTTGCGGATAGTGCCGGCAAGTACGCGAGAGGTAACCATGCCGCGATTGAGGCGCAGCAGAAGTTCTGGCGTAGCACCGACGATTCCGGCCACAGTAAATATCCAGGTCTGCGGGTAATGCGCGGCAAGTTTGCGCAGAATTCTTACAACATCAATCTCACTATCTGTTTTTGCAACCAGATCTCGCGCAAGTACAACTTTGTCGAGGTCATCACTTTTAATGATTTCGATTGCTTGCGCAACACGTTCTTTCCACTCAGATGCAGAGAGTGATCCGCTTTGCCACTCAAATGCACTTACTCGTTCAGGTGCAGCCGTAGTGGGCAACTCTGGTTGGCCCTGGGTTCCAATCCAGGTGATCCAATCCTTATTTCCCCGTTTGCCAACTACAACTTTAGGAATAATGAGAATTGATTCTTCATCTTCGGAGAATGAGAAGGAGGAGAAGAGGATTGGTCCAGTACCTGCACCATTTACCGAATTAGAAATTGAGAAAGTCTTGAGTTGTTCGTGCCACCAATTGCGTGCATCTCGAAAGCGATTAGGACCAAATACGCTAACGCGTGCATGTTCGCCCCATGCAACTAATCCATCGTCACCACGAACCCAAGAGAGCGCTGTGTCATCACTGAGTAGATCAAGCAGTGGTAGGTGTCCACCTAAGAGAGTGGTGGTAACTGGAATTAGATGCGACACAAATTATTTGGAGTTGAGTCGCTTTTGAACTACTCGCCAAATAACAGGGAGTGAAGTTCCGGCAATTCCAATTTTAATCGCTTCACCAAGAAGAAATGGCGTAAGACCTGCATTGAAAGTCCAGCTCCAACTCTTATCGGTGTAAGCCTGCAACCAAATTAAACCGAAGGTAAATGTCACTACGGAGCCAGCAAGCATTGTGAAAATTGAAGTTTGAATACGTTGATCCCATTTGCGACCAGATAGGTAGCCAACTAAGTAGGTCGCAAGGAGCATGCCGACGAGATAACCACCCGTTGCTCCGAGCAGACGCGAAAGTCCTGCACCTTGGTGGGCAAATACTGGTGCCCCTGCGATGCCAATAAGAAGGTAAGACAGAAATGTGGCACTGCCAAGTGCTGCGCCGTAACTGCTACCAATAAGAAGCACGCCAAGTGTTTGACCAGTTACTGGAACTGGTGAGCCTGGGATAGGAAGTGCAATCTGTGCAAGAAGAGCAAGAAAGGCAACGCCACCTGTAACGAGCATGAGGTGAGTAGCAACTGTGCTCTTTGTGACAAGTGCATGGCGAAGTGTTGGACCAGAGAATGAAATTGACATGGCTCTACCTTAAACCATGCTCAGTGGTTACGCCCAAGTAGATCTCCTAGATCCAAGTTGATCCGGACCGAAGGTAATAGCAGAATGAGCAGGTGGCACGAGCAAATCTCAATAAGGACCCCGATGAAGTTGCCGCCATGTTCGATGGCGTTGCAAAGCGCTATGACTTACTTAATGACTTATTGAGTTTAGGACGCACCAAAGCTTGGCGTCGTTCAACTACTTCGATCATCGCTCCGAAACCAGGTATGCGCATTCTCGATCTTGCAGCAGGAACTGGCTCCTCAAGTGAACCACTTGCAGCGGCCGGTGCCGAAGTTATCTCAGCTGATTTCTCTGAAGGAATGTTAAATGCGGGAAGAAAGAGATATCCCAAACTTAATTTTGTGAAAGCCGATGCGCTGAATTTGCAATTTAAAGATAATGAATTTGATCTTGTAACAATTTCTTTTGGACTTCGCAACACAGCAGATTTTGATAAAGCCCTCCGCGAATGTTTACGAGTTACCAAAAGTGGTGGACGAATTGTTGTCACCGAATTTTCCCAACCAACCTGGAAGCCATTTCGCCTGGTCTATTCCAATTACTTAATGCGCGCCCTTCCGGTCATTGCCCGGAAAGTGGCCAGCAACCCTGATGCCTATATTTATTTGGCCGAATCAATTCGAGCCTGGCCAGATCAAGCCAATTTGGCCCTTTGCATCACTGCGGCAGGCTGGGCCGGGGTCGGATGGCAGAACTTAACGGGCGGGGTTGTCGCAGTTCACAGCGCAAGAAAGCCATAACGGGTATTTACTCCCGCTGAGCCACCCTAGTATTACGCTCATTATGAGTTCCGCTTCGAATCCATATGTACCGATCCTGGCAATCGGAGCCTTCGGCTTCGGTTTTGCCGCCTTCTCTATTGTCGCAGCTGCGCTCACTGGGCCGAAGCGTTACAACCGCGCAAAATTAGAAGCGTATGAGTGCGGAATCGAACCAAGTCCACAAGCTGCAGATGGTGGACGTTTCCCAGTTAAATATTTCTTAACTGCAATGCTCTTTATTATCTTTGACATTGAAATCGTCTTTCTTTATCCATGGGCCGTGACATTCGACAAGCTTGGAGTGTTTGGCTTAGTCGAGATGCTTATCTTTATCGCTACCGTCTTTGTTGCCTATGCCTATGTTTGGCGCCGCGGCGGATTGGAATGGGATTAATCGTGGGTTTAGAAGAGAAATTACCGAGCGGCTTAGTGCTCACTTCAGTTGAGAAACTTGCTGGCTACATGCGCAAGAACTCACTCTGGCCGGCAACATTTGGTTTGGCTTGCTGTGCGATTGAAATGATGGCAGCAGGTGCTGGCCGTTATGACTTAGCTCGATTTGGAATGGAAGTTTTCCGCGCATCCCCACGTCAGGCAGATTTAATGATCGTTGCTGGTCGCGTCTCTAACAAGATGGCCCCGGTACTTCGACAGATTTATGATCAAATGGCAGCGCCTAAATGGGTAATTGCGATGGGTGCTTGTGCATCTTCTGGCGGAATGTTTAATAACTATGCAATTGTGCAAGGTGTCGATCACGTGGTTCCCGTTGATATTTATCTGCCAGGTTGCCCACCACGTCCTGAGATGTTGATGGATGCAATTTTGAAACTTCACGAGAATATTTCTGAAGAAAAACTTGGACCAAATCGGAAACGCATCATCAAGGAAGTTGAAGCAGCAGCGCTCGCCGCAAAGCCCACTATTGAGTTGAAGGGGCTTCTGCGATGAGCGAGCAAAGTGGAATGTTCGGTGCCACTGGTAGCGGTGACACTTCAGGTTATGGCGGATTGGTCCGTAGCGTTTTTTCACTTGGATCTGCAGAGCGCCCATTTGGAAGTTACTTCGATCAAGTTGCAGATGATCTAGAGCGCGCCTATCCAGATTTTGCAGATGCAATTGAGCGAGTAGTTGTCGATCGCGGCGAACTCACGCTCCACATCAAGCGAGTTCGGTTGATGGAAGTTGCTTTAATTCTTCGCGACAAATTACTTTTTGAAATGTGCCTCGGAGTAAGTGGTGCGCATTACCCAGCTGATGAAAATCGCGAACTACACGCGGTTTATCACTTGCTATCAATGACAAAAAATCAACGTATTCGTTTAGAGGTTTCAGTTCCTGATTCCGATCCACATCTTGCTTCGCTCGTTGAAGTTTGGGCAGGTTGCAATTGGAATGAACGTGAAACTTTTGACATGTTTGGAATTATTTTTGATGGCCATCCAGGGTTAACTCGGATCTTGATGCCAGATGATTGGCGCGGCCATCCACAACGCAAAGATTATGCACTCGGCGGAATTAGCGTTGAGTACAAAGGTGCAGAAACTCCACCACCAAATGAGCGGAGGTCATATCGCTAATGAGCACTTATGCCGATCCATATGCATCTTCGCGTGAAACCACCGAAGGTACTGTCTTCTCCGTTACAGGTGGCGATTGGGATTCCTTAGTTACCGAAATTGGTGCAGCCAAAGAAGAGCGCGTTGTCGTAAACATGGGACCACAGCATCCTTCAACTCACGGCGTACTTCGGTTAGTCCTTGAATTAGAGGGCGAAACAGTCACTGAAGTTCGCTGTGGCATTGGCTATCTCCACACGGGTATTGAGAAGAACACTGAATACCGCAGTTGGACACAAGGTGTCACATTCGTTACTCGTATGGATTACTTAGCTCCGCTATTTAATGAGACTGCTTATTGCTTAGGTGTAGAGAAGTTGCTCGGTATTACCAACGATCTTCCAGAGCGCGCCAATGTAATTCGCGTAATGATGATGGAGCTCAATCGCATCTCCTCCCACATGGTGGCACTTGGCACCGGAGCCCTCGAACTTGGTGCGCTTTCACCGATGATTTTCTGTTTCCGTGAGCGCGAGAAAGTTCTCGATGTATTTGAAATGATTTCTGGTCTTCGTATGAACATGGCATATGTTCGCCCTGGTGGTGTCGCAGTAGATCTACCAGCTAATGCAATTGCAAAGGTTCGCGAGACTGTTAAGGATTTACGCAAGTCATTTAAAGATAATGAGAAGTTGCTCGTTGGAAATACCATTTGGATGAAGCGCACGGCAGGTATTGGCTTCTTGGATCTAGCAGGTTGTACAACGCTGGGAATTACTGGCCCAGTCTTGCGCTCAACTGGAATGCCATGGGATTTGCGAAAGATGCAACCGTATTCTGGTTACGAGAATTACAACTTCGATGTGGTCACAACAGATACCTGCGATGTTTATGGTCGCTTCTTAATTCGCGTAAATGAATTAGAGCAATCACTTCGAATCATTGAACAGTGCGCAGATAAATTAGAGAAGCTAGAAGGTGCACCAGTAATGGTGGCCGATAAGAAGATTGCCTGGCCATCACAATTGGCACTCGGTGGCGATGGACTAGGAAATTCACTCGAACACATTCGCCAAATCATGGGCACATCAATGGAATCACTTATTCATCACTTTAAGTTAGTAACTGAAGGCTTCCGCGTTCCTGCTGGTCAGAGCTATACCGCGGTGGAATCTCCTCGCGGCGAACTCGGTGTGCATTTGATCTCCGACGGCGGAACTCGCCCATACCGCGTGCATTTCCGCGAACCATCATTCAATAATCTTCAAGCAACCTCTGCAATGTGTGAAGGCTCGCAAGTAGCTGACATCATCGGTGCAGTTGCATCAATCGATCCTGTGATGGGTGGTGTTGATCGCTAATGGCATACACATCTGAGCAATTAACCATTATGGATTCAATCATCAAGCGCTACCCACGCTCTCGCTCTGCAATCATGCCGTTACTTCATTATGTGCAATCACTTGCCGGTTATGTAACAAGTGAGGGAATTGAATTAATCGCACAATTACTTGAATTAGAAAGTGCAGAAGTGAGCGCTGTTGCAACCTTCTACACCCAGTACAAGCGTCGCCCAGTAGGCGAGTACCACGTTGGTGTTTGCACAAATACCCTCTGTGCAGTTATGGGTGGCGATGCAATTTTCGGCGCACTCAAAGATCATCTTGGAATTGAAAATGATGGCGTCACTAGCGATGGAAAAGTTTCGCTCGAACACATTGAATGTAATGCGGCTTGTGATTACGCACCTGTAGTCATGGCCAACTGGGAGTTTTACGATAACCAAACTGTTGAATCAGCTAAAGATTTAGTAGACAAGATGCGCAGTGGAAATCCACCCGCGCCCACTCGCGGTCCAAATTCTTTAGTGACATGGAAGCAAGCATCGGCAGTACTTGCTGGAATTAGCGATGGCTTAGCAAATGAGGGCGTACAAGCTGGTGAGCCATCACTACTTGGTTTGAAACTATCGAAGGGTGGCAAATAAATGACAAAACTTGCTCCCGTACTTTCGGCACATTGGGATGAGAAAGATTCCTTCACAATTGGCGCATACACGCGCAATGGTGGATATGAGGCTGCAGCTAAGGCGCTCAAGATGGAGCCAGATGCAGTTATCCAATTAGTAAAAGATTCCGGCCTTCGTGGTCGTGGTGGCGCAGGTTTTCCTACAGGAATGAAGTGGGGATTTATCCCACAAGGTGACAATAAGGATCATTACTTAGTTGTTAACGCCGATGAATCAGAGCCTGGTACTTGCAAGGACACACCACTTCTCATGGCGAACCCACATGTTTTGATTGAAGGTTGCATCATCGCTTCCTACGCAATTCGCGCCAAGTATGCATTTATTTATATTCGCGGCGAAGTTACTCACGTTGTGCGCCGGGTACAGCAAGCAATTGATGATGCTTACAAAGCTGGTCATCTTGGTAAGAATATTTTTGGTTCTGGTGTTGATCTAGAACTCGTACTTCACGTCGGCGCTGGTGCTTACATCTGCGGTGAAGAGACTGCGCTACTTGATTCTCTTGAAGGTTTCCGCGGCCAACCACGCCTTCGCCCACCATTCCCAGCAATTGCTGGCTTGTATGCCCGGCCAACTGTGGTTAATAACGTGGAATCAATCGCATCCGTGCCAGCAATCGTTGCTAAAGGCGCTGAGTGGTATCAATCTTTCGGAACCGAGAAGAGCAAAGGAACAACGCTCTACTCACTCTCTGGTCACGTAACAAATCCTGGACAATTTGAAGCACCGCTAGGAATAACATTGCGTGAGATTCTTGAACTTGCCGGTGGTATTCGTGCCGGACATCGCTTGAAATTCTGGACACCTGGTGGCTCCTCAACTCCCATCTTTACCGATGCTCATTTAGATGTACCACTGGATTACGAAGGCGTTGCTGCAGCTGGCTCGATGCTCGGAACAAAAGCACTTCAAATGTTTGATGAAACAACTTGCGTACTGCGTGCAGTGCTCCGTTGGACTGAGTTTTATAAGCATGAGTCTTGTGGCAAGTGCACACCTTGCCGCGAAGGTACCTGGTGGTTGGTACAGATTTTGCGCGACTTAGAGAATGGCCAAGGCACTGAAGCCGATCTTGATAAGTTGTTAGATTTGGCAGATAACATCGCCGGTCGTTCCTTCTGCGCACTTGCAGATGGCGCAGCAAGCCCGATCCATTCATCACTGAAATATTTCCGCGAGGAGTACATCGCACACCTTACAAATGGTGGCTGCCCCTTTGACTCACATGCATCAACCCTCTTCGCCTCTGCAAAGGCAGGTGCATAAGAATGAGTATCGTTGAAGCTCAAGCCCAAGATGTAGCAGTGGAGTTAATTACCCTAGTTATCGATGGCTTTGAAGTGAGTGTTCCTAAAGGCACTCTGATTATTCGCGCAGCAGAGAAACTTGGAATTCAAATTCCCCGTTTCTGCGATCACCCACTTTTAGATCCAGTCGGTGCCTGTCGCCAATGTTTAGTCGATGTTGAAATTAACGGTCGTGCATTTCCTAAGCCGCAAGCCTCTTGCACCATTCCAGTAGAGCCAGGAATGATTGTTAAAACCCAATTAACTTCCCCAGTTGCGAAGAAGGCACAAGAGGGAATCATGGAATTCCTTCTTATTAACCATCCACTCGATTGCCCAGTCTGTGACAAAGGTGGCGAGTGCCCATTGCAGAATCAAGCGATGAGTAATGGTCGATCTGAATCTCGCTTTGAAGGCAAGAAGCGCACCTTTGAAAAACCAATTGCAATTTCATCTCAAGTCCTACTCGATCGCGAGCGTTGCGTGCTCTGCGCACGCTGTACCCGTTTTTCCGAGCAGATTGCAGCCGATCCATTTATTACTTTGAATGAGCGCGGTGCGCTGCAGCAAGTAGGTATTTACGAGAACGCACCATTTAAATCTTATTTCTCTGGCAACACCGTTCAGATCTGCCCAGTGGGTGCACTCACTGGAACTGCCTATCGCTTCCGTGCGCGTCCATTTGATTTAGTTTCAACGCCATCTGCTTGTGAACATTGCGCCTCCGGTTGTGCGATGCGTACCGATGTACGTCGTGGCAAGACGCTACGTCGCCTTGCCGGTGATGATGCTGAAGTTAATGAAGAGTGGAATTGCGATAAAGGTCGCTGGGCATTTGCGTACACCACATCTCAAGCGCGCCTAAAGAATCCACAAGTACGTGGTGAAGATGGCCTCCTTCATGAATCATCATGGCCAGAGGCAATTGCTGCAGCAGCGGCAGGATTGGAAGGAAAGAAGAGCGCAGTACTCGTCGGAGGACGTGCAACTCTGGAAGATGCTTATGGCTATAGCAAGTTTGCTCGTGTCGCACTTGGCACAAATGATATTGATTTCCGTGCTCGAGTATCCAGTGAAGAAGAGGCAGATTTCTTAGCAACTTATGTTGTTGGAAATAGAGTTTCTTACCGTGACATCGATCGCGCAGATAGCGTTGTACTAATTGGCTTTGAAGCAGAAGAAGAGTCACCTATTGTCTTCTTGCGAATCTTGAAGCAAGTACGCAAGCGTCAGCTGCGCGTTGTGGCAATTGGTAGCAAACTTTCAATTGGTAGCGAAAAACTTAAGGCCGAATTTATCTGCGTAGCACCAGGCAGTGAGAGCCAAGCAATTGCTAGTCAGAAACTCACAGCAAAGAGCATCATTCTTGTGGGAGAGCGCGCAGCTGAAACTTCAGGTCTGCTCTCATCCATTGCAAAATTGGTAGAAAGTACTGGCGCTAAGTTTGCATGGATTCCACGCCGTGCTGGTGAAGTTGGCGCACTGCAGGCAGGAGCAATTGGAAATCTTCTGCCAGGTGGTCGCCCAGTTGCAGATAATGCAGCTCGGGTAGATGTTGCAGCAACATGGGGAGTCTCTTCACTGCCAGCAGATAAGGGTCGCAGTACTGAAGCAATCGTTGCAGCAGTTAATTCTGGTGAGATTGCTGGGCTCGTTCTTGGTGGCGTAGATCCGTACGATCACTCTTATAACAGCGAATTTATTTCAGCACTCAAGAAATCATTTGTAGTTTCACTAGAAATTTCACAGAGCGAAGTCGCAGCATTTGCTGATGTTATTTTGCCGGTTGCCGCTGTCCCAGAAAAATCAGGATCTTTCCTCAATTGGGAAGGCCGCGCTCGTGGCTTTGAGGCTGCAGTCACTGAGAGCTTGTTGCGCAGCGATGTTCGAATTCTCTCGGTGGTTGC
>Ga0209297_1000122_pt1 | contig 51172 bp, 54 predicted proteins | sample S_130805_MF_Meta_FD_187322 | JGI IMG/M metagenome (GOLD analysis project Ga0209297, IMG submission 187322) | Freshwater microbial communities from Lake Simoncouche, Canada to study carbon cycling - S_130805_MF_MetaG (SPAdes) (version 2) | ecosystem: Environmental > Aquatic > Freshwater > Lake ...
CCTTAACAGGATAATTCTGATAATCAATCAATTCATCAAGAGACCTAACAGATAAATCACATAATTCCTCTAGTTCCTTATCTGATTTAATAATACCAACATTTAACGCACTCAGAACACATAGAGCGATTGCTGGAGGATTTTTATCTACGATGACATCCTCATAAAAATATTCATAATTTTGCATATCTTCAGATTCATTTTCATCAACAAATTCGTATAGTAAATTAGACATTAAAATCTCCATTTTTTCTAATTATGTGTAAACTTAATCCTGTTTTTTCCGACGCTTCCCTCATACAATCGTATATTACTTCCTCAATCTTAACTTTTTTACTCCATCCATTTTTTGAACCATAATTTACTCCTCCTGGTTTCCCTTTACTTTCCCATTCATTGTAATCGTATTTTACATTTTTAATATTTGTCAATTTTTCAATGGTCATATAAAATCCCTCCAGTATCTTTAAGATATTTTTTATATTGTTCAATTTTGTCTATCTTTTATGCCTTTTTTGGTTGTGTTTTTGTTCTTCTTTTGAATCTACTATTTGGATTATCTTTAAAATATTCTTTTCTATACTCTGTAGGAATCTTTGGAGAATGAATTACACCTTCTCCTCCTTTTGTAATATGTTTCTTTGCATAATTTGGATTCATTACAGTAGAATAATGTTCTCTTCCCCATTTATCAACTGCTCTTTGTCCATCCGTTTTCATTAATTTGCCTGGAGTGTTAATATCTTTTTTAGGAACATTAAATGCAATCACTTTTGTTGGTTTACCGTGTCTTCTGCCAAAACTTTGTGCAATTCCTCTATCAGTTGAAGTATAAACATCTGATGTATTAAATCCAGATTTTTTAATTTTATCCTCAGAAGATGAAGAAGTTCCATGATACATTTTTACAAACTTCAATCTTTTTGCCTCTGCAATAAATTCTTGAAATGTTTTCATTTCTTGTTCTTTTTTAAGTATTTAGTTTTCATCATATTGAGTATGACGATGCAAATGTTTCGGTTCAATTGGCGAAAGTCTTTTTTTACCTTTTTCTTGTTGTTTGCGAGATGGATTTCTTCCTACTTTTGCAAATTGATCGCCGTCAGAATCTTTTGATCCAAATCCACCTCGTGTAGAATACAATCTTTCTCTACGATTTCTATGTTCATTTCCCCAATCATCTGATCCCGAACTTGAAGGACTATTATGTGCTACTGTATTATGAGGTATGCGATGAGATACATGTCTATTCCAAACTCTTTCCGCATCTCTTGCAATTTTAATTTTGTCTCCTTCTGTTTTTGGAGTTTTATTATGTCCCCATTCTATTGTATTCACATTATTAAACGGAGATCCTAGAGCTTTATATACGTTATATGTAATTCCAGATGGTTTATGGTGAACATCAATTCCACTAGAATGAGATATTACTTCTACTTCCTTTTCATCTTCACGACTTACATGTGGATTTGGATTTGGATTATCTGCCCCGTGTCTAACTTTAGTTAGAGTCAAATTACTTTGTCTTTCTTGTCGTTGTCTATCTTTAAATTTTTTATTACTTGCTTTTTGCATTGGAGTTTTGCCAGAAAGAAGTTTTTCATCAGGTTCATAATATTTTTCTGCAATATACATAAATTCTTTAAATGTTTTCATTTCTTACTTTGCTTTTAGGTATTTAGTTTTTTCATAACTCCATCTATACCCCTTACAATGGTTAAATTTTCCTTCACAGGTATATTTAATGTTGGAAGGATTTGTTCCTACAAATTTAGAGACATCACTAATAGATTGAAACTCTCTTAAAAAGTTTCCTTCAATGTCATACTGAAATACTTTAATTCTTTTTACATTTGGATTATTTTTGAGTGTTTGAGATGTCTTACTTTTGCTTTCTTCTTTGTGAGATTTTCCAGCAAATCCACAAGGAGATGGTTGCCCCTTTCTCATTTTACTCCATTTTTCTTTTTGTTCTTCTGTATGTGTTTGATTGTAGAATGGATTTTCTTCTCCAACAAATTTTCCTTTTCTTTTTATACTGCTATTAATAATTTTTCAATGGTCATATAAAACCCCCCCAGTATCTTTAAGATATTTTTTATATTGTCCAATTTTGTCTTTGGAAACTTTCACTCTTCGTTTTTCAGTTTTTCCTATGTCATCAATATGTTGAATTGGTTTGGTTGGTAGAGTAATCTCTAGGCAATTATGAACCAGAATATTATTTGCAAAGAAGTTATGTGTTCCTTCTACAGTAATATCATAAACTGGTATTTCTTCTTCAAGATATTCAATTATAAGAAATGTACCGACAGTATGACTTTCCCCAACATAAACTAATTGGTCATTTGGAGTTAAATCTTTTGCCATCACATATCCACGATTTTTTGTGAATACTTTATGCTCTGGTGTCACTACAATACTCTTACCACTTTCTTCATCAGTAATTCTCATTACCTTTGCTTTTGGAGAAGTTTCCGCAAATGCAGTTATTGGTGCCCATCTCTGCTCACCAGTTTCAATGTCATATGAAAGAACTTCAAGATTTTTGATAAACATATTATTTAAAAATTCATCCAAATCTTTAATTTTAATTTCAGTCATTTTATCATTACAATCACCGACAATAGTATTGTCCGAATAATCGTCAAGATTATGTTTGATCCAAATCAAAGTGTTTCCAGCAACACAAAGGTTACTCATATCAATTTTATCCTTAAAAGAAGAATGAGAATTGGAATGATCGATATTCATAATATAAATCCTACCAGTTTCATTCCTCTCATTTAAGAGCGAAAGAATGAGTTCTTGAGCCTTAACAGTTTTTTTCTTAATGGACGAATCTTTCTCATATTGAACGTATAAAGAGTCAAATAAATCTGTTCCGAAAGAATCATATAGTCCAGGTACATCATGTGGGGAGAATAATGTAATTTCACCATCTTTAATAAATCGCTCATAAAAAATCTTAGATATACAAATTCCATAATCAATATTCCTTACTCGGTTCTCATCATTTCCTTTATTATTTTTAAGAACCAAAACACTTTCAATTTCCTGGTGCCAGATAGGAACATAAGCAGTCATACTAGCCTTACGAATACCACCCTGGTGGCATGATTCTAGTGAAGATTGGAATTTCTTTAGAAATGGAATCAATCCAGTAGAAATAACTTCACCGTTACGAATCTTACTACCAATTCCACGTACACTACCAACATTTAATCCAATTCCAGCTCTACCAGCAATATACCTAATCATTGCCCCATCAGTAGCAATAATACTTTCCAATGAATCTCCACAAGAAAGTAAGGTGCAAGAAGCAAATTGTTTTAGTTGAGTTCTAACTCCAGCCATAATTGGAGTAGGAATATTAATCTTATGTTTACTAATTGCATCATAATATTTCTTAACATATCCCATTCTTGTTTCCTTAGGATATCTAGAGAATATAACAAGAGATATCATAATATACATGAACTGAGGACATTCATATAAATTACCATTACTCCTATCTTGTATGAGATACTTATCCACTACTTGACGCAATCCAGCATAAGTGAATAGATAATCTCTACCGTGATCGATGTAACTATTTGCCTTATCTATTTCTTCCTTTGAGTAATGATTATAAATCTCGTTGTCATATAATCCAAGAGATATACAAGAATTAATTTGGTCCTCAAGATGAGGCATATCAATTCTTCCACCATAAATGCTTTTACGAATTGAGAATAGAAGAAGTCTTGCCGCAACAAATTGATAATTTGTATTTTCTAGTGATATCAAATCACTAGCACTCTTAATAAGAATCTCCTGAATCTCAGACGTAGTAATTCCATCATAAAATTGAATACCCGATGCCATCTCTACTTGAGACGCAGAAACCCCAGAGAGACCCTTACAAGACTCACCAACCATATTATGAAGTTTTTCTAGATTCAGGTCTTCTATTGACCCATTTCTTTTAGTTACCTTAATTCTACTACTCATTTTCTTTTCCATTCATTAAACTTAAGAGTTGCTTCTAGACCAGAATATGTATTTGATTCTAGTACAGATTGTATTTTATGTCCAGCCAAAATCATATCATTGACATCCTTATCCCTAATTATACTTGGCCAAATAACAATTGACTCGCCGTTTTCTATCTTTCTAATCATTCTATTGTGTATATCAACATTTCTCGGCTCATTATCATAAACATAAATCGGATGTTTAATATTTAGATTGAATAGATTAGCATCTGCTCCACACATAGCAATAGAATTATTAACAAACTCAGAATCAAATGGTCCTTCCAATACATAAACTGGTAATTCTAAATTAACATCATCATATCCATAAATTTTAGGTGCCGTATCATTTAACATTACTGTTATATACTTTACCTGATTATATTTTATAGACCTTCCCTGAATACCAATTAATTCCTTTTTAAAATACAACGGAATTATAATTCTGGATTCTTCAATAGAAGTATCATCAAATATATGTTGTAATGTATTCACCCAAGTTTTAAAATTCTCAGCGTAAAAAAATCTTGTTGGATTAATGCCACGATTCTCCAAATAAAATTTAGATTTTGAATTTTCTGATGCTTTCGGTAAGTCAATACTTTTTTTAAATGTTGGAATTTTGAATTCTATTTTTGGTTCTTCCACAACAAAATTCTTTCCAGTATGACCATTCTTAAATTTTTCTAAACAATATTGCTGATGAAGAATTGGGTCAATTTGTTTAAGAAAGTTATTCAGAGAAATATTAACTCCACAATTATGGCATTTATAATTTGTGTTATTCTTAACCGAATAAAAATATCCCCTAGTCTTTGACTTATTTCTTTGTGAATCTCCACAAATTATACAACGACAATTATAGAGATTTGAATTCTTTTTTATAAGTCTCTCAACGTGAGTAGACAAAAGATTAATATATTTGTCATCTATCAAATCCATATTATGAGAATTACACCATAGCCATTATAGCACAGTTTACTCGGATGTCAACCGTTCAAGGCTTCTGAGTGGAATGAGAATACTGCTGAATCTCAGATGGAGTTACGATACCACCCATCAATTGAGTTCCTGCGGCAACTAAAACGGCAACTACAGTACCAATCCCAACTACCATCCATTTTACCTTAGAAACCTCACTAATTCTTTCTTCTAACTTAGATATTTTATCTCTAGACCTCTCATGTTCACGTTCATTATTTTCTTTCATTTCACCATACATTCTAAGAATCAATTCATCATTCCTTTCCGTTTGAATGATTTTTTCGTCATGAGCAGCTAACATATTTCTTATATCCGCACTAACTTCACTAAGACGAATAATAGCATCATCCAGCTTGCTTATATTATTTCCAAAATCTATCAGCTTCTGTTCTAGAACAGCAATTTTTACAATTTCTTCGGTCATAGTTCTGTACAAAGTGAAAGGTGGAGAACAAAATCACTTTGAAACATCTTGTTATTATTATTTATAATTCAGAGAAGTCCCATAGATTTAAGCCAGTGCTTATATCTATTATTCACAGACCTACCATCTATATTATCATCTCTTCTTCTTCTGAATCCCATTACTGGGTCAAATCCCGCAGTTGGGTCGGCTGAATTAGCACCAAATCCTCCACCAGTACTAGGAGCATTTGCTACGTTTGCTATATCCTCACGAACAATAGCTATAATTTTATCAATTTTTGCCATTAGAAAGTCCCTGTAATTCTGACATACAATATTCATTCATTGGAATATCATGAATATAACAAATTGGATAATCTGGAAGTCTATTAAGAAATACTACAAATGTTTTCATTTCAGACCATAAGGTATTGTCTATTTTATAAAATAACATAGGAGTTGTTGCGTCACCAAAGATATTATAAAGAACTATAAAATGATTAATTATCAGGTGAGTTTTTAATTCACCTGATTTCTTATATCTTTTCAGAAGTCGTTTAATATACTTAAAATGATTTAAATCCTTATGGAAATCTGCCTCAGTCACTGCCTGAGGATTCTCATAATGTTTAATAGCAAAAAGGAGAAATGTCTCCTCATTCAACTCATTAAATATCATTTAATATTCAGGCAGTTACGGTTAATGTAGTTGTGCCAATACCAACACCAGAACTAAAGGCTCCGGCTCCCCCAACATTACGAATCAAATCTGTAATTAGTGAGCTAGTAACACCAGCAGCACCATAAGCATCTGTGATTACACCGATGAAACCTCTTGCTAAATCAATCTTAAGAATAGTAGCATTTGTACGAGTACTAAAGGTAGCAGCCAATCCTGCAGCAATAGTAGAACCAATAGTAGAAGCTGTACCAATTCTAACGAAAGTATTACCAATGGAAACAACTGGAACATTGGTTAGTTTACCAGTAATTGATAGTGAACTACCTACCGCTACATTAGCAACAGAATTTACGTGAATTACAGTGGCACCAATAGCAACAGTTTGACCAGTTGAAACTGCGGTGGTTAGTAAATTAACATTGGCAGCAAGAACCGTAGAAGGAGCAGTGAATGAGAATGATACTCTATTGGTTATTTGACCATTATAACTTGTGGTTGGAACAAAACTACCATTATTAACAAAGTTAGTAACAGTGGAACCGTTAGTAAATGAACCAGCAGTAGCTACAATCGCAGCAGATTCATTAGCATGATTAGCATCAAATGTACGAACACGAACAGTGGCAGCGGCACCAGCATATACTAATTCGTTGAACACTAAATGAACATAACCAGTATATCCAGTAGTAATTCCAGTAGTACCACCAGCACCAATAGAAATTGGAGAGGCTAGATTTGGGTCCTCAAAGAATACAGCAACTGGAGTAGCAAGACCAAGACCAGTTGAATTGGCGGAACCACCAGTAGTGTTTAGTCCAATAACTGGAACAATAACTTCATCATAATAAGAAGTAGAAAGACCAGATTGTTCTACAGTACCATAATGACGATAAATCCAACCACGGTTATCTGCGAAACTGTTGTGTGGAGTACGTGTTCTATCAGCATCACTCAGAAATTTCGGAATGGCGTAATTGTTTGCTGTTGTCTCAGTTGTTGTTGAAATTCCCCAGAGAGCCATTTTTGCTACCTTTACTAATTTATTCTAAGAATATTTATGTCGTTGAATTATTCTAAAATTTCTTGAATGCTGTTTAAATATAATTGATAGAATTCAGAAACTTGACCAGTTCTGTATTCTCCTCTTGCTAATCTAATTTTACTATTTGGTCCGTGTATAGTGGCTCTTATTCTATCATCCCGAGCTCTTCCTGGTTTTAATGGTTTACCATTATGGGTTAAATCTATTGGACCACCAACTGGTAATCCAAGTCTGCGCCTTGTTGCTGCTGGGAATCTATTTTGATCTACCGGTGGTGTTGGTGGTTTTGGTGCTTCAACCGGTTTAGGTTCTGGAGCAACGGCGGTAAATGTAATCCCCCCTTTTCGGTTTGGTTCTGGTCCTGGTGGTTTTGGTGGTAGAGAAGACCACATACTACCACCAGGACCAGAACCAAAAGTTCTACCTAGTGGTGGTCTTACTCTTTCTGGTTTAAGATTAGACCTTTTTAGTGGGGTTCCTCTACCTTTATCATTTCCCCACATAACAACTTCATGAATACACTCTGCTTTTTGGACAAACTCACTAAATCTTATCATCTTAGATATTCTGTAAGTTCTCTTACCATTTCCACATCACCATTCTTTAGGGCAATATCAAGTGCTTCTTGAACATCTGCTCTCTTTGGAAGATTTTCGTGCTTTGTCTTAGCAAACTTACGAATTTCCTTTTCAGAAACGTTATCTACAATATTCAGAACTTCTTTACTTACTTCGGTACGTGGAGTTTCGCCTCTCACTACTGATAATGCAAGACCAAAGAGTTTTTGTTGTTGTTGACTTTCAGCTTTTTCTTGTAGTTCTTCCTCCCATAAACCCCTGACAAATGCCCCAACTCTATCTGTTGGCCTACCTTCACTACGCCTAGCTGCGGAGACTGCCCGTTTAGTTGTTTCAATATCATCCCTAATCTTACCCCTAATATTTTTAGTAATAGCACCAAAAGCTGTTCTAGCTAATCTTCCTTCCCGAGAAGCAGCAGCTATTTCACCAGCTTTCTTGGCTACTTCAACTGCCTTTGTAATTGTTTTACCAGTTTTGCCAGCTAATTCCTTAGCAGTAGTTGTTGCTGCGTTATGTTTATCTACCCCACGTTTAACAGTTTCAATTGCTCTTAAAATGTTCCTTGCAACTCCGTCTTTTACCTTGGAAGAAGGTTGTATTTGTGTAGTAGTGGAAGGCTGCGCTTCAACTGCTTTTTTTGTTGCTATTTTTCCCCTATCTTGCAGAATTTTCTTGCTAATAGTTGATTGTGGGCGTTTGGTAGTTATGGTTTGACCACCTTTTCTTATTCTAGCATTGGTAGTTTGATATTGTTTAGTTCCTTTTGGTGCCTTAGAAGTTTTCACATTTGACTTTGGCTTTTTTAGAAAAAATGCCTCATTCAATAAATATTCCTCACCCAAATCAAACACATATTCAACAAACTTATCTTCACCGAGTTCTTCAATAACCATCTCAATGCCATATTCATTAAGACCCTGTTCATAAAAATATTCAGTAGCAATGTTCACAATATCATTGACATATTCTTCATCTAGTTCAACTAAATCACCAACTTGAGTTCCCTCATTAACACCATCACCACCAATAACTGGATTTATTGTTACTTTATTTTTTACTTGATTTTCTTTAACTTGAGTATCATCAATTTCATCAATAACTTCTTTTAGGTCATTTCTCCAATTTGAAAATGATTCTTTTTGAGTTTTTGGTGGTTTAGTAGAAGGTGGTGTTTGTGGAGGTACTTCTTTCCCCGGGATCGGGATCAATCCGTTTGTACTATCCCGGACGAATTCTCCACTTTGATTAAAACCCTCTGTTTGAGTTGGTTTTTTTACTGGACTATTCTTCTTCTCTTCAAGATAATTTACATATCTATGTTCTTCTGTAAGATAATTACCGGCAATATTATTGATGTATACCTGCCCCATTTCATTGAAGCCGTCTATGATTCTTTCAGACATCTGGATAAATTCTATATTTCTATACTGCTATTTATGACTTTTACTCTTACGGAAATTGGAGAGGAAGTTCTTAATTTCCTCAGTTCCAGTCATTTTCATAGCATATTTAAGTAATTCAGGAGTACCAACTTCTCTTTGGTCTGCTGAAACACCAGAAACATCGGTCCATTCTTTTAAGTCTTTTATCCAAGACTTAAACATAATATTATTCTCAGTGACACAAATTAAATAATTAGGACCACGACGGGTAACTTTACCAACCAATCCAGTATTTAAGCTTTCTACAACATCATCAATTTTAAAAATATTATCATTATAATATTGTTCTCTGAGACCATCAAAATCCAATAAAGGGGCGATTTCCCACGTTTCAAATGTCTTTTGTTCACCTAACATTTTCTTCTGGACAGCGTGAAATAATGCCTCAGAATCTTTCGGTTTCATTTTCTTAGGAACACCAACCCTAAATGTATTATAATCATTTTCAGCGGCTGCTTTTCTTAATTTTGAAGAAGATGCTGCTTCTACTCCTTGAGCATCTGGGTCACGAGCACCAGCAGAAAGTACATTAATCTCCGAGAAATCATAAAGCTGACCATTATATTGTTTGGCTAACCTCTCAAATTCAGAAAGGCGGTCTGCACCAACAACTATATTAATTTTTTTATATCCATCTTCTTGCGCACCCACTAATACATCAAATATAGTTTTCATATCTTCATTATTAATAATGTTCTCAGCATAATCTGGAAACATCTTTCGCATATACTTAATCTTCTGGTCTGGATTAAGTGGATTTTTAGCTGGGTCTACTGTTCTAGATGGATAAATCTTAAAGTCTCCGCCAGAAGATATTTGTTTTCCTTTTTGTATTAGTTTTTCGTGTCCAATTGTTGGTGGATTAAACTTACCAAAAATTATAGTGAGTGGAGTTTCGTTTTCTGGTTCTGGGGCTGGTGGTGCTTCTTGTGGTGGTGGAACACCCAGTCTTTGTCCACCTGGGGTTTGTGGTTCTTGTGCTCTTATATTTTGTTTTCTTTCTGGTGCTGTGGTAGATTGTTTCTCTGGTGAAGGAGATTTCTTTTTAATAATAACAAGCTGACCCTTAACAGTTTTCGCCTTAAGATTCCCCTGTCTATCAACCCAGGAGCCATGAGCATCACTAACCCAACCCATTCTCTGGGCTTCTGCGGATGCTCTTGACCCTCTTGATTCTTGTATAAAGTGTGAGAACTTCTTCATCTTATAATAGTCCTATACCAATTATTTATAATATTTGATTCCGGGTTGTAATTGGTCTATTTGGGTTTTGGGCAGGTCGTTGTCTTGTTGGTCTCCTTCTTTCCTGTGGAGTTTCATGTGAATGTGGATTTTGTGCCTCTGCAGATCCCTGAGACGACAAGTCTTGTATTATTCCACTACGGTCTACGTAAGTAGGTGTAGCTGTTGGTCTTTTTGGATTTTCAGTTTCTCTATTAGTATTTAACATACTAGTCGCAGTGTTAGTTAATCTCGTTTGGAGTATAGTTTCTGGTTTTGTTGGGTCTGGTAAATTCTTTCCAGTAGATTGTGGTATACCACCACCTGTAATAGAATGTGGATCTGGTGGTGTATTTCCTCTAAGCTCACGACCAACAGCAGCACTGGCGACTGGTTGCAGCTCGGCCATTTCCCGTTCAATTTTTTCTAATTCTGCACGATCTTCTGGTCTATTACGTTGTCGTAACATCCTGGCTTCACGGCGTAATTTAGCCATTTCAGCAGCATTTTCTAATAAGTCTCTTGCGCCATAAGACTCCAATGTAAACCGAGAATATGTCTTCATTTACTAATTCTACTATTATGTATATTTAGTAAAAAAGCACCCTTGCGGATGCTAAATATCAACTATCTCCTTCTACCCTATTTTCGGAACGATGTACACTAAATGTTCCTTCAGGATATCTAGCAGAAAGTTTTTCGTAATTAATCTGCATAATATCCTCAAAGCTAACGTCAATGGCAATACACAATTGAGCAATATACCAGAATGAGTCGGAAATTTCCCTTACTAATTTATCCTTAGTATCGGAATTGAACTCTTTTCCTTGTAGCAAACACTTTTTAATAATATCAACTGTTTCACCAAGTTCAGCAGAAGCACCAAGAGCAAAGGTAAGTAAATGGGTAAATTTTACACCTTGTTCATCAAGTGCCTTAATTCTCTCAATGAGTATATTTACATCACTACTTGTTGGGCTAGTAGTCTGTTTTACAAATTCAATATACTTTGCGCTATCAATCTTATTAGTCATTAAATTTAATTCCTCCAAATTTACTTGTTAAACTTTTTCGTTCTTGACCATCTACCTTATTGTCTATAAGGTCTTCTTGTGCCTTTTGTTCTACATCATAAAACCGCATCTTCGGTCTATCAATACCAACCACAAATTTCCTAAACTTATTTACATCACCATATCTATTCTTAAGTTGTTTAAAAATAATCTGATTTGCTGCTTCTAGTTCCTCGGTGCTAATCATAGCAAATATAAAATCTGCTGTATATACAATACCAACAGAATCACTTGTGTTTGTTAAATCTGGGTCTGTATTATACCCACCTTCTCTATTAAATTGAACCCCAGAAAAAACAGGAACATTATATTCAACAGCTAATCCACGAACCTCTTCAGCAATAGACTTAACATAAGAATATGAGTTTGGGGATGTATTAACTTTCTGTCTACTAGAAGCACATATGTTCAAATAATCAATAAAGATAATATCTGGAACAAATGATTTTTTCAATGCCAAATCATTCAATAAGGCACGAAAATGACCAACGTGCGCAGAAGACGTTGGATATTCCTTAATAACCAAGGCTCCTTGCGTTTTACTAGAAATAGAATTTACCTTATTGATAAATGTAGTCTTAGATAAATTTTCAATATCCTTGATATTTACATCCATCAAATTAGCATCTATTCGTCTTGCTATTTCTTCCTCTGCCATTTCAAGAGTAATATAAAGAACATTCTTACCTTGTGTTAAAAGAGATGCTGCATAATGGCACTTCCACGCAGATTTACCAACACCAGAGAAAGCAATAACCAACGATAAAGTCTTAGGAGAAATACCACCATTAGTAATCTTATCCATATATTCTAATCCGAAGGGTAGTTTTATATCCTTCCTATTATAAAATTCAAACCGTTCCTCATAATCAGAAAGATAATCGTGCCCAATATGAGAATCAAAGCTTACTGCTAAAGCATCTTGTAAAATTGATGGAATAGAATCTCTACTTTTATTTTCATCATTACCATCCGCTATATGAATAGATTCCATTAGAGCTAAGTAAATAGCCCTGTCTCTACACCACTTTTCTGTTGTATTAATTAACCAATCAAACTCAACGTAAACATCATCTAAATTAGAAATTACCTGCGAAATTTCCTTAAAGGTAGTCTCATTCAAGTCTGTTCTATTTTCTAATTCAATAGCTAGAACCTCTTGTGTTGCTAATTTATTATATTCTGATATAAATGATGATATTTGCTCAAATACTATTTTCTGAGAATAGTCCTGGAAATAATCCGATTTGATAAAAGGCAAAACTTTTCTAGTATATTCATCATTATATAATAAATTCCTAAGAATTAAAAACTCAATTTTTTCCATTAAATGTAGTGAAGGTATGTGCTCATAATATATTTGTTGTTGCTAATTGGAGCGTGGCCCTTATGGGGATACAACCATATCGGTGGGAAGATTAGCATTCTACCAGCCTTAGGTGTAATAGTCAAGCCATCAAATGTAGTTTCACCTCCTTCAGATACATCATTAAGATAGAATAAAAAGGATAGAAATCTACGAGACCCAGAATAATCAGCAACATCAACGTGAGTATCAAATAATTCCTCTCCATTATTGATATATCTCTTTATTCTTAACTGTTCAAATAAATTAGTAGAGGGAAAACAAACATCATCCATTAAATCATAATAAGACTTCTTATATTGAATAACTTTTGATATCAAATACTCGTGTATGGTTTCAATATCCGAAGACTTTGACTTATTTTCAGTTAAATTAAACTGAGTAAAATTTGGCTTTTTATCATCACGTATAACCTGGTGAAGATTATTATTATTCTCAAATGTCTGTATTAAAAATTCACATACGTCTGGAGATATTACATCATCATAAACTCTAGCAAAATAATCAAGATTCTTCATCTTCTTTATCATCGGAAGTATATTTACTAGACCCATAACTAAACTTCTGTTTAGCTACCTCATTTAAGTCATTCAATAATTCTTTAGTAAAATATTCCTCTGGATTTTTTAGAATAACATTCTTACCAACCTTTTTACCATTTATCTCATATCTATTACCAACTCTTGGTATAATTCCAGATTCTTCACCGAGTTCAATTAATCCATAATACTTATCAAGTCCTCGTTCATCATAAAACAACCTCACATCAACTTTTTGATTCTCTTTTGATAGTCTTGACTTATGTGTCCTTGCACCAATAACATTACCAACAATCTCGGTTCCATCTTTCTCTTTTGATTTTGATAATTCTACAATTGTTGATGCGGAATAAGAGAGTCCCGTTCCTCCACTCTGAACATTAACTGGACCATATCCACCAACATTTGCATATAAGTGATTAGTGACAATCATAGGTATTTTAGCCTGACCCAACTTCAAAGTAAGCATTCGGAAAGTGGCTTTAATTAATTGTGCCTTAGTCATATCACGAGTCTCTTTCTCGGCAAGGGTATCATTGATTTCCTTATTGGTAGAAAGCATACCCAAGCTATCAAGAACAAACATACAAGGGTTTCGTTCTTCTTCAGATTTCTTCAGATACATATCAACGGCTTTAAGTGCCTTTGTTCTGAATTCTTCAATGGTAACAACGTTCAATACGATAACCCGTGTTAAATCTATACCCTTACTTTCCAGCATTGATTTTGTTACCGCAGCTTCAGTGTCAAAATACAAACAATATCCAGTTGGATTATTGTTCAAAAAGTTGTTCACTACTGCTAATGAGAAGAAAGTTTTTCCACACCCGGAAAGTCCAGAAAATGCGGTAATTTTGTTACCAGAAACACCACCAAAGATACTCCCACTAACAAGAGCATTGAGAATGTAAGAACCAGTGTCCACATACACCTCAGTTTCATTAATATCTGATGCAAGTTGAGTATACTCCCCTCCAATAGTTTTTACTATATCTTTTAAAAAGTCCATAAATTAATTCTCCTTTTGTTGGTATTTTATTCTAAAATTATAAGCCCATAATTTATTATATAAGTCAAATTCCCCACTCAATTTCAATAATATTAAAATCCGCTCAAACTCAGATTCTGTTATTGTTAGATTGATCATAGCATTAAGTAAAGAAAGAAGCAAGTGTATTTCTCTTCTCAACATCCCAACCAACCACATCTAGAATTACTTTCAGTGGTTGAATAAAAGATTTATCAAATTGAACATTGTAATCAACATAGGAATTCAAACCCAATTCAGTTGGGAATTTCTGTATAAAAGTAATTACATTTTCTCTAATTGGATTAGGCAACTTCAGATAACAATACTTCACTCTCTCTCCATTATTAATTAATGAATATTTATTGGTGAGTTTCTTATCTTTTATGTAATGATTATACAAGAGAGCACCTCTTGAATGAATTGGTGTTCCAGAAGAATATATGAATGTATTACATTTGAATTTATCTACATATGATACTGTCCTGGGAAATGATATTTCTTCTGGAGAAAGCGTATTAAATTCCTCACGAGTTTTAGCAATAAAATCAATAACTGATTGCTCATCAGAATTCATAACCAACTCAAGTGCAGTTTTTAATTTATCCCGACAAAATCCTGGAGTAGATGATTTAATTGCCTCAATTCCAGTAATATAAAGTTTTGGCTTAGAGAATCTAACACCTTCATTTTCCCAAACATTAATAATATATTTCTTCTTTCTTAAAAATATAGCACGAGAAGCAATCTTTTCTAATTTCATATGAAGCTTATGTTCATAAACATTTAGATAAGTAGCTAGTTCCTTATATGAATCATTAATATAATCCTGAATTGTAGTAGTGAAAATTTTATTCAAGAAATCTACAATCTCAACATCAGTAGGATTCTTATTCTTAAATATTTTATCCACCAATGGTTTCATATTTAAAAATTCAGAATCTGTATCTGAATAAATTCCATAATCAACATTTTCAGTTTTCAATAAACTATTAAAATATGTGTTTAACTTCTTTTCAATCCAACGAATCGCAAGTTGACCAGAATATGTTACTGCCTCTGCGTTTCTTAAATCATAAAACCTAAAATATTCATTTCCAAAAGAACCATAACAAGAATTTAAACATACCTTTAATCCCTTCTCCATTACACTATATCTTGAAATTTCCTTTAAAAGACTAGGTGATGGAGTTTTTTCATATTGTATCTTCAATTCTAGCATCTTATTTTTATAAGCTTTTCTATCATCAAACATACTCTGAAGAAGTTCTGGAATAAATCCCTTCACATCTTTACGATACATTGATCCATTTGGGCATATGGAATATTCAGGATAAATGGTTGTATCAATCTCCTCATTTAATACAGAATCTACAGAAATATTAGGAAATCTAGTATCCACCAATGTTTCTGGAGATATACCAAATTCCATCATTAGATGTGGATATAGACTTGTTAAATCCAGAGAAACAACATAATCATATGAACCCGGAATGGGCTCCTTCACATAAGCACCAGAGAACTTATTTTCTTTAGTTATAGACTTCTTCTTCTGAGGAATAACTATATTTTTACTTCTTAAATGATTGTATATAATCATATCCCACATACGAACTTGGAAATATACATCCCCATAATTAACTTTGGCAGTATAAGCCATAGTCATTGCGAGTTCAATAAGATGAAGTGTATCTTCTAATTTATCCACAAGAACACAATCTATACGATTATATTCTGTATATAATTGGAAATTATTAGTGTAAAAATCCTTAAACGTTTCATACTCGGTGTGGTCTAATTTACGCTCCCCAAGCTCATTGAATGCTATAGTGTCAAGACGATAATTTTCTGGATTCTTGAATGAATACTTTTTATACAAATCCATATAATCTAGAATTGTTACGCCAGTAATATCATATACCGTCTGATATTCATCATTGCGCTTCTTTGCTTGCTTAGCCTTAACACAATTCCAAGGAGATAATCTTTTTATTTCTTTATCATTAAGAACTCTTGACATTCTACCAACGATATATGGCATATCAAAAAATTCTAATGCCCAACCAGTTACAACCTCTGGAGAATAGTCTTCCCAGTAAGCTAGAAATGACCTAAGTAAATGTTCCTCATCCCTACACCTAATATAAGTGTAATTTGGGTCGGTCTCCTTAAAATCTCTAGACCCCCAAGTAATAATCTTTTTAGTTGAATATTCTTGAATAGTAATTAAAAGAATCTGTTCTTCACAGGTCTCTGGGTCTGGAAATCCATTCTCGGAAGTTGTTTCAATATCTAATGTAATTAGCTTAATTTTCTTAATATCAAATTCAATTGTCTCTTCTGGATATTGGTCGGAAATATATTGATATAGAAACCACTCATTACCATATATGTCAAATCCATCAATATCAGTATATTTCTCAATAAATTCCTTGGATTCTTTTAATGTCCCTGGTTGTATTGGTTTTACATATTCCCCTTCTAATGTTTTGAATTCGGTTGGTTTATCGCTCTTTAAATATAGAGTTGGCCTATATTCAATTCTATCTTGGAAATATTGTCCATTATCATATCCACGAACAACAATAAAATTACCAAGTTGTTTGACATTAGTATACCAGCGCATTAGGTTAATAGTCCCTTGTATTTTTCAAGAATTGTTGAATTTGGTTCTATAATAGTTAAAATCTTATCAGAATGAATCAAGAAGTAATTCTGATTAGTATATTCAACCAACCACGGTTCTAGGAATAGTCCCGGATTAATAGTAAATGGTTCAACTAATTTACAATCTGGTTCTCCAATATCTGAGCTAACTTCTTCAATCTGACTTATTAGAATCTCCTTGGTCGGAAGAAGAACTATCTTGATTGTCTGATTTTCCATAATTTAATACCTCATTGTCATACATTTGCTTAACTTGGTCTATCGGTTCTGTGATTGTTATTACCCAATCAGAAACAATTGGAATTTGTTTATCCTTGGATAATGGCATCCAAGGATTCATAATAATTTTACACGCTGTTGTATTATCATTTTCTGATTTAATCTTAACGATACACGGTTGTTCTAAAAAATATCCAACAACCTTATCGTCTACAATCATCTCAGAAACATCGGAGATTACATCTTCTCCAGATTTAAGTAGAACTAGTTTAATAGTCATAATTTGTATATAGCATAAAAGTAGTATAGCTTGAAAAAGAGAAGCTGTCAACTGGATTTTACCAGATAGCCTCTCTTGTTGCGACAACGATAGTTGGGAATAACCCAATGTTATTTAGCGTTTACGTTTAAAAGAACATACCCATTTTTGGATTTGTTGATAAAAAGTTTTCCTACCATAACAATTTTCTTCCGGTTTAGTGTAAGTAGCTGTTTGCTTTTTATTTTCTAAATCCTTGGCAAATTCCCCTAAACGATTTCATATTGCTGCTTCTTCTGATGTTCTGGAATAACTCTATTTAGTTTTATAACTAACAAACCATCTGAGAAAGAAACCCCACCAACAACTACATCATCTGATAAAGTCCAAGTACGAGTAAATGCTCTCTTAGCTAATCCTTGATACAAATATTCATCATTAGAATCACCAACCTTATTTACTTCTACAAAGAGTTTATTCCACTCTGTAGTTACTTGAATCTCTTCTTTACTAAATCCAGCAAGTGCTATTTCTAACCTAAAATCAACTGAAGTCTCTTTAATTAAATTATATGGTGGATAATTATGATGAGTTTCAAAAGCAGTATCAAATCTCTTAAACCACTCATCTAATCCAATACTATTTCTTTGTATTCCGGCAAGATATTTAGCCGTATCTGGTACTGAAAGTGTAACCGAACTTGTTCCTAACATAATAGACCTACTAAAGCATCTGTGTAATTAAATGTCCCTTATGGCAACATTCATTACTATTTATATGATAGTAAGGATTTTTTATGTTCCAGTTAACCGAACTAAATGTTTGGATCTACTGCGGTTACTTCTTCTATTGGTTGCTTTCTACCACCAATTGTATATTTTTGAACTAGACTCCACTCTGACTTTTCCTTATAAGAGATTACTTTTATCTGATTCAGTGGAGCCATATCAGTAATCTTCTCTGGATTAACTACAGTTAGGAGTCCCCAATCGGAAAGAAGTTTAACGATTCTATTTCGTCTTTGTAGGTCGTTTTGAGTAATAGTGGTTGGTTTTTGGTCAATAGCGAAAAGTTCCTTAAAATGCATCGCATAATAATGTCCTCTCTTATGAAGAAGCATCACAGATTGATATAGAGTCTTTTCTTTACGACTAGCAACTCCAATTCTGGTTAATGTCTCCCTAAGTTTTAGAAAATCATCTGGTTCAGATAATAAAATCTCAACCATCATAGATTCATCCCAAGGAATATAATTCTCTTCAATTTTAGTAGTCATTTCATTCCGCCAGTATCAAGTTGTTGTTTAATAAAGGATAGTTGTTCCTTGGTTAAAATACGAAGAGCACTGAAAGCCTTTTCGTTATTATAATTATAATAACGCTTAACTACTTCCAAATCTTCTAATTTATCCTTACGAATCCAAGGAGCAAATCTTTTCTTTTTTCTGATACTATTTAGATAAAATGAATATTGCATATCTACATCTAACTCGTGATTAATATTCATTTCATTAGAAAAAAGAATAGTATCAATGCTACCAGATATACAACGATTAATTATAAATGGAGTATAGTCACTTATATTTTCTGAAAGGTCATTCTTATTGAAATTAATTGAATTCAACCAATCCTTTAGTTCAATCGTCACTTAAAATTAACCTCAACCATAATCTCAGTTAAACACGCCAATAAATTTATTTCTTGGTCAGCAACAAATGCTCCTTGAAATTGATATTTAGCAATAATAAGAACAGAAGCAGCAATACTAGGGCCGTCTAAAACACCATAAAGAGCATCATATACTCTACGAAGAATAATATTGTGGTCATTATCAATATTAGCAACAACCCATTTTCTTACTTCTGGGAAATTTTTTCCCCTAAGATATCCAATCAAATCATTAATCTTAACATCAGAAAAAGAAGCAAGTATTCCAGAATCAATTTTACCACTAGATGAATATCTTTGAATAGCATTCAACAACTGCCTAATATCAGGAAAATAATTCTCAACTAATTTAATGATGACCTTTTTATCATAATTAATGTTTTCTTTTTCTAAAATATAAGAAACTCTATTAAATACATCGGCCATCATTTTTGGCTTATCTTCTTTAGATATTGGAGTATATTTTAGAATAACACAACGTGATTGAATGGGCTCAATAATCTTATTTAAATTATTACAAGTAAAAACAAAACAAACATTATTATGAAGTTGTTCAATAACTCCACGAAGACAATTCATTACATCTGAAGTTGACCCATCAAACTCATCAAAAAAGATAACCTTCTTCTTATCACCAAATAATGAAACAGATGTTCCAAAATTTATTACCTGATTGCGAATAGTATCTAGAAATCTACCTTCTGAAGAACCATTCAGAAAAAGAACATCTTGGTTAGTTTGTTTACATAAAGTTTTTATAGTCTGTGTTTTTCCACTACCACAAGTTCCCTGAAGAATAATATTCTGATTAAGATTCCCATCTTCTTGTATCTTAAGAAAGAATTCTTTATTCTTCGGTGTTAAAATTAAATCCTCTACTTTATCTGGTGCCCATTTCTCAACAAAAAGAAATGGCTTATTCTCAATTTTATTCATAATCAAATCCAATCAGGTTTCATTTCTGGACGGCGAAGATAATTATCGCACACCCAAGTTTTTGAAGCAATATATTTTCTATAAGCAGTAAAGGTATCAATAGTATTATCAAGTTTATATTCATCTGGCATAGCACGAACAAATTCTTTTACATTGATATGTTCGGCAATGGAAATCTTAGCATTATTATGAAAGATTACCATTGCTTCTTCCATAGTATTCAAACAAGCATGTCGTTTCTGATACCTATGTTCGTACTCAAAGCATAAATGTATTCCGTGTGTAATCAACCAAGCAAGATTGTAGTGATTATCTGCAGCCCATTTGGTGCAGGGATGATTTCTATGAGAACCTTTTTCGGTATTATATGGAGAACCATCTTTCTTAGAAATAGTTCCCCAATCATAGTACCACTTAGAATATATGATGGAGACCATTTGACAGGTCTCCAGGCTCATCTTCACTGAGTATTTGTCAGGAAGTACTTGAGCAGACTTTGCGGGACATTTATCAACAACGAATATATTCATTATCCAAATTTAGAATCGGGTTCCATTGCAATCCAGTATACCACAGAACGATTGGATGCAGTGAATTTAGAAAGAAGTTTTTCCGAAATCACCACATCATAAGAACCAGGAATAATCTTAAGATTCTCCACCTTGAAATTCATAATAAATTCAGTACTAGTTTCACCAACTATAATTGAATATTCATTAGAAGTGTCGTTATTCTTATCACGAACAACAAGCTTAATAACTCCAGCTTCACCAACAATGGAGAGGTCATTTAGTTGATATACAGCAGCTGCTTTCTTTAGTTTATCTAATTGTGAATGTTCTAAATTAAAACTAATGTCCTCAGAAGGAAGAGAAATATTCTTATCTGGAGGAGAAACAATAATAGATGAGTCTGCAAAGAAATACTTCACACGGCGCTTTCCTTCTCTGATAATAACGTACCTATCATTAGTAAAATCAAGTTCTGGACTATCGTGAAGACCAATACCATTAAGAAATTGATTTAGGTCGTAAATAGCAAAGTCCCTAGGAAACTCCTCATCTACAATTGCTTCCGCTAGAATAGTTTGAGTAACTGAAATTGTACGAAGCTTATTTCCCTCCCTAACAAAAATAGATTGATTAATAGAAGAAAAGTTCTTCAGAATATTCAGAGTTTCAGCGGAGAGTTTCATATTTGTCCTTTGGTTCATTGTGTAGTCCAGAAAAATTATAAAGTAAAATGCAATAGTGTATTGCTTTCAGTAAATCAAGCTTACTTTTTCCACCCTTCTTACCAAATCGGGATAGATATTTGATAGCGTTTGACCTACTAAATGGTTCAGCATCTCCAATACTCTCAATTAAATCAAGAGTCTGGGTTTTGGAGGATTCTGATGTATAATGGGAATGATAAGTACTAGAAATATACTCCTCAATTTTCCGAAGAGTTTTATCTTCGTTATACTTCCAAAATCCATTTCTGTTATTGGGTTTAGGTGGGGCAGTCAATTGAATATGATCATCACCAGATGGAGCTGGATTACCAACTAAACTGTGACCATCGTCCCCCCAATCTCCACCAGGAAGAGCAGAACCAATAAACGCAATATTATCAAAAGCTAAGTGGTCAGACATAATATTAAAAAATAAAGAAGGTGTATTCGCCTTCTTTTATTATATCAGACAGACTCAGTTTCGTCAACCCCCTCTTTTTCATCCGAAGAATCTAAATTAAAATGCTCATCAAGAGTATTGTATAGATTTAAGAATGCTGTTTTTACGCAATCATCAAACCTATTAGTAGCAATTTTAATTGCCTTTGATTTATTGCCAAAAATAGCATATGCCTTAATTATATGAACTAACCGACGAGTTGAAATAATTTCATCAACACCACCCTCATAAAAAGTTTTACGAATAGAATCACCCCAATCAACAAGTTTCTTGATAAACTCATCATCAACAACATTAAGTAATTTAGCGATTTTAGTTAAAATCTTCGTTTCAATAGCTGGGGATGGATAAGCCTGCTCAAAGGTAACACTAAACCGTTCTAGAAATGCTTCATTCATAACAGACGTACCAATAAACCGACCATCATCTGAACCCTTACCCTTTGTGTTAGCAGTGGCAATGATATTAAATCCAGCCTTAGGATGAATTAGCTTAGAAATCTTCTTAAGAAATAAAGGCTTTCCTTCCATTACAGATTGTAAAACCATAATTTTATTAGATGCTAGGTCAATTTCATCCAATAAGAGAATAGCACCACGTTGAAGTGCTTCAATCACAGGACCATTTTGCCAAGAGGTTTCTGTAGTATAGTCAGTTTTTACATTGTAATTATAATTATCTTCATAACCATTATTTTTAGACCAAAGAATAAAATCACGAAAATCGGTATCAGTTAGAGAGAAAGTTTGGTTCATAATGAATTGGATGTAATGAAAGTTTTTTGACTACTTTAGTAGTATAGCACCGAATACCATCAATTGGGAGGAAGGGTGGTCAGTTTTTCAACTGCCACAATGTCCGTATGATATTTTCTTCCACTCAAGATACTTTGAATAAGTGTACGAATCACAGGTAATTGTGTGATTCGGTACAGATGTTAATCTAAATCCACCAATTAGTTCGTCAGCATCCGTTTCAATCGTGAGATTCACACGAATCATCTCCCTCTTTAACTGAGCACAAGCTTGCTCAACTGCCATTGTTTTACCATTACCAGAGAGACCAGTAATAAAGGTAGGATAAAAAATACCAGATGAAATAATTTTCTTAATATCCCTGAAATTACCAAAGCTGACGAAGTTAACATCTTTATCAGGAATTAAATTTTCTGTATACATCGGACTGGCTGGTGATGCATTATATGAATTTTCAATTGACTTAATAGCCTCAGTGGTCACTTCCAAATTCCACTTACCGTGACCAGTCTTATATTTTTCAAGACGCTTAGTAATTGTTTGATATGAGACACTGTTGATAGCACAGTATCCACGAATATCACCAGAAGTTACTTCTGTTCCATAAATATCGGTTAAATCAGAAATAATTTGTTCTTCGTTCATAATAATTTTGCGAGACATAGTTTTGTTGTTTGTGACTAATTAAGTATAGCACGGCTCTTAGGAAAAGGAATCTACCAAGAGCCAGTTTGTAAGGTGGATAATCAAGAAATTAATTCAGTAAATTCTGAAAGAATTTTTTTATTTGTTTTCTTTAACATTAATGATTTCTTAAAGGCATTGCGAATAGTAATAAGTGTTGGTGAGTCATCTTCAATTCCAGTATCCCAATCCGAATCCAAAGATAACGAATTACCCGAAATAACAAAATAACTAGTATATCCAGAAGTCTTAATAGAACAAGATTTATTCTTATTCCAATTGGATATAATTTTTTCATATTCAGAAGATGGATATTCGGTATATCGTTTAATAAATGAACTAATGCCACTATTACCAAAAAGAACCCGCATTCCAATAAAATTTACTGTAGAGAATTTATCCCTAAGATGTCTTAAAATAATATCAGTAAGTTCGTAACCATGATGATAATATCCACTAAAAGGAAAATTATAAGTAGTTCCCAATTTCCTATCCCTCAATATACAACCACCAGCAACAATAGAATTATTATATCCATCATCATCACATTCATATTTTGCTGGCATAACCCTATCATATGTTAGTGTATTTGAATCCCCATCGGTAAGAATAACACATTGAACTTTTTGTAGATTATATTTACTCTGAAACATTGGAATAATTTTATGTAATGTAATCAATGCCTCGTTTAATGGAGTACCAGAAAGTTGCATTTTTTTTGGAACAACATATCCGCTATCATAATACTCCCCAGAAAAATAAGATGCAATACGATATATACTTTGAAGTTGGGAATCAAATTTACTTGTTGTTGTTTTGCTGGATAAAATATTCATAAGATTAAAATCTGGATGAACGTGTAATAATCCATGAGAAACATCATAATGCTTATATGGTTGATACGTACACCAATCAGAGGTAAATGCATATACCTCAAATGGAATAGATACCTTCCTACAAAACCAAACCAAATTGAACAATTGTTTACAAGTATCAAGCATAACCTTGTCCATTGAACCAGACCAATCTAAAATAAAAATCAATCCGTGATTCTTACCTTCTGCAAGAGTTGTTACTCTCTTAAAAATATCATCATTATATTGATAAGAGTGTAAATTAGAACAATCTAATGTTCCAGTTCGTGAAGTAGATGAACGAGTATATGAATCTGCGGCTTTGCGACACTCAAATTCTTTAACTAAGTAATTAACTTCTTGTCGTGCTGATTGCTTAAATTTACGATATTCTGAATCTGGTTCGTTAAAAACAGAAGCGGCATACTGTTTCCACTGTTTATCACAAACTTCATGAACAGCTTTATTAGAAATAATTATGGTATCTAAATTGAGATTTGGTATCTCCAAATAAGTAATAGTAGACCCATCATTTGTCTTAGTAAGTTTACGAATAGACTCACTAAGGGAGGTATCGGTCTTTACCTGTGGTTCGGAATCACCACTAGAACCATCAGCCCCATTAGAACCATTAGAACCATTAGAACCATCAGCCCCATTAGAACCATTAGAACCAGCCCCATTAGAACCATCAGCCCCATTAGAACCATCAGCCCCATTAGAACCATTAGAACCATTAGAACCATCGGATGTGGCATTACCACGTATTTTAATAGCCTCCTCCTTACAATACGCATAAAGAAGTTCAGCGGCTTTTATTGCATCAGCAAAGGTTTCAGAACTCTCAACAGCCTTCAAAATAACCTTTTCTTGTTCATTAAATACGATATCAATACAACTACCAACTTTGCAGCAGATATTGATACGGTCAGCTAAATTATATGATGATACATCATCATCTCCAATCATAAAGAAATCTTTATCAAGCAGCTCCTTATATCCACTATAAAAAATCTTGGCAGAACCTGGATATCGTCGCTTACATAACTTTTCAATACGAGCATCCTCAGTAATATTCAGAAATGACATCGGAACCTTAGTGAGTTCCCTCCAGTCATCATTTGGTGTATAATTAGCATGACTTGCCTCGTGTAGAAGTAGAAGCTGATATACATTCTCAGAAACATTTTCCCAAATAGGAAGAGTAAGAATCCGATTTTCTACATCAAATGATGCAGTATCTACATTCTTATGCTCAACTAAAAGATCCTCAGTTGCTAAAAGCCTAGCAAGATTTCCATGAATTTCGTGATTTACAGACACATTAAAGTTTCAATTGAACCCATTATACAAGGAAATCACCATTGTCACTAATGAAATAGACAGTTTAAAAATTGGCACATATTAAAAAAGCGTCCTTTTTCGGGACGCTTCTTGAGTTTGTTTATAAAATTTTTAGCTCGCTTTTTAGCTTGTCTTAATGCTTGTGGCTTAAGATGTCTCTTCTGGTCTTTTTTAGAATGATGTTTCCAATTTGGGGTAATCATTTTTTAATTATTTAGTTGATTCTCTGTCTTATGAGTAAAGTTACCCTTCTTCTCAAACGTAATAACATTATCAAACTTATCTTGTATTCCTTCCTTATGGGAAATAACGAATACATTAGCATCTGTAATTACATTACGAATAATATTAAGGAAATCATCTGTACCAGAAGAATCCAATGACCCATCAAACACCTCATCAAAAATTAATAAGGAAACATTTGTAGAATTCTTTATTTTAGCAATTTCTCTCCAGGAGAATAACAGTGCCAAATTTATACGAGCTTTCTGTCCTTCAGAAAAAGAGTTATAAGAAAAATTTTCATATATCGGAGAGCATATCTTCTCATTAAATTCTTCATCTAATGTAAAATTAATATATAAATCCATCATATGCAAATATCTATTAACCTGTTGATTAATCAATGGTAGATACTTTTTAATAATCCTAGATTTAACTCCACCATCCTTCAATAAATTATATGAGAATTCATAATACTGAGATTGTTCTTTTTTATTAAGTAATTCAGTCTTGGCTTGTTTAAAATTCAAAATAAATTGTTCTAATTTATCGTGTTCTACATTACGATTCTGAATCTGGTCCTCAATTATTAAAATTTCAGATTGTATATCTTTAATCTGAGAATGATACTGAGAAATCTTAGTATTATTCTTTGATATGTCATGAGTAAGAGATACAATCTCCTTAGATAATTGAGAGAATATATTCTCTCTCTTCTCCTCTTCATTGATAGTAGACTCAAGTTCCTTATATGCCGCTTCTAATTCCACTGAAATACTCTGAAATTCATCAATTTTAGATTGCCTAAATTCATCTTTCAATTCTTGGGTACAGGTTGGACAAACCGTATTCTCATTAAAAAACTTATAATCTTTACCTATGGATGAAATCTTTTGGGACAATTTACCTCTGAGATTTCCAAGTTTTTTCAATTTGCTAGAAGCACCAACAAATTGTCCAAGATTTAAATTTAATTCCTCTAATTTTTCTGTTGTTACTTTATTTTCATCACCACAAGAAGTCTCTTGATTAATTAAGGATAATATTTTATCTTTTTTGGTCTGAATATTATCCTTGCCTCTCTTCTCAATTTCATCAATAAAGTTTTTTTGCATCTTAACTTTATCAGATAATGACTCTTTCTGTTGTTCTAAAGATTGCAATTCAACTTTAAGTTGTCTAATCTTATCCTTAACTACAATATTCATTGATGAGAATATCTTAATATCTAATAAATCTTCAATGACCTCTCTTCTATTGGCAGATGATAATTGCATAAAAGGAATAAAATTACTAGTTCCAAGAATCGCAATCTGAGTAAATGATTTATAAGTCATCTTTAGAACTGATTGTTCAAACCACTTCTGTTGGTCAACAGTTGATGAATTTTGGTCTAATAACTTACCATCACGATATATTTCAAAAATATTTGGCTTTATTCCTCTACACACCTTCCATTTTGTTGTCCCCACAGAAAGTTCCAATTCAACTAAACAATCCTTCTCATTAATTGAATTAACTAATTGTGGTTTATTGATAGGTCTATAAGGTTTACCAAATAATCCAAAGGTTATTAGGTCACATATGATAGATTTGCCGTGAGAATTTTTACCCACTAGACAAGTAGTATGGTTCTTATCCAACTGAAATTCAATTGGATGATTACCAACCGATAAAAAATTCTTACCACTAATTTTATGAAATGTAATCATAATGAATTCTATAAAACGACAAAATTCTCACGAGGAATAACCATATCGTGAGGAGTAATAACAGTGTACTTATTTCCAGTTATTTCACAAGTTTTAATCAGTAACTCCGAATCATATTCTATTACGTGAGTTTCTGGATATCCCAAATCTTCCAACATTATAGCGTATCTAACGGCATCATCCTCTTCTTGAAAAATGTATATAATCTTTTCATCATCAGAATTTGTAACTGAAAATGCTCCTCCCTCTTCTGAGCCATCTATGGTAATTAAGAACATCACACCAACTCACAGGCTTCTTGATATACCAAATTCATCAAATTCTGAATCTTTGATTTATCCAAATCAATATCAGATTCTTCAATATAACGATTTAGAATGTCCATTGTATTTTCGGACTCAAATGCCTCAAAATTCTCAGACTCATCAATCAAGAAATTCTCAACTATCTTCAGTTCATAAACATTAGCCTCATATAATTTCTCAATATATTTTTCAAATTGCTTAACATTTGATTTCTTTCTAACTATAACTTTCACTATCTTACCAGAATACTTAGAGAAATTTATTATTTGATAAGGAGTATCATCATAGTACAAATGATGAAACATTGAATATGGATTATTTACGTGATAATGTTCTAGAGTATCAGTATCAAAAATGGTAAATCCTCTTGTATCACCAACGTCATTAAAAAACATCTCATAAGTATTTCCAAGATAAAAAATAGTCCCATTATCTGAACGAGTATGATAATGTCCGGAGAAAACTTTTTTAAATTTATTGAATATAGCTGGCTCTCTACCATCAACCATCGTATGTCCTTTATGAGCCATAAATCCATTTAATTCCAAATGACCCATAGCAATATCTACTTTAGTTTTTTGAATTAAATCCATTGATTCCTTTTCATTTTCTGAATTAATCCAGGGAAGAAAAAGAATTGGAAGTTTATCTATAATAACTTCAATTGGTTCGGAATAAACTTTTATATTTGAATATTCCTTCAATAACAAATCTGGAGAATTTATGCGATTGGTATTACGTAAACTACAATCGTGATTACCAGTAATCAGATGAACATCATATTTTCTTAGTGGTTCTAAAACCACTCTTTGCGTCCATTCTAGTCCACCAAAATCAATAGATTTACGAGTATCAAAAGCGTCCCCCAAATGAATAACAGTATCAATACCTAATTCTTCTAATTTAGGAAAGAATATATTTTTATAAAATAACTCAAAGTAATCTTGAAAATGTTTTGATGATTTTCTCGCACCGAAATGGCTGTCCGTAAAAATTCCGATTTTCATAATAATTTGTTTCCTTTACGGATATTTTCAGTAGCAGTCAAAATTTGCAAATTATCTGGGTGATATTTACCACCTTTTGAGATTGGATGGATGTGGTCAACATGATGAAGAACACCTGTCTCTTCTGTAATTCTACCACATTCTTTGTAAATGAGCAATATACGTTGATGTTCTTCGGGTGTTAGGATTGGCGTCTCACCAAACTTTTTAGATCTATATCTATAAGTTTTATTATTTTGTTTTTCTTTTGTCCTATAAGGTTTCATCAACTCTTTATTATTAAGTTTTTCCAAACCAGATTTTATAGAACACGGAGCACAGTTATAAGAACTTACGTATTTCTCACAACTACCACAATGCTTACATGGTGTATTTCCGATATAAGTTTTTTCACCTTTCTCAATTGCCTCTTCACGGGCAGCACTTTTTTGAGTATATCCTTTTGATTCTGCCCTTTCTCTATTCCTTTTTAAATTTTCCGCCATTACCAGTTTTCGTTCTTCTGGCGTATATTTTGGTTTAGTCATTCCCTTTCTAACTCCACAATACTATAATTATTTATAACACTTTGGAGTTAGAAATAGTTTAATTTCTCAATTTAGTTTGAATGTTCTCCTTAATACTATTATAATCACTGTAATTAGACCCATCTATATTATTATCATCAGTGAATACCGCATCAAATCCAGTTCTCTCTAGAATCTTATTTTTAATTTCTAGTTGCCTTTTTTCTCTTTGTATACGACGAAGAAATGCATAATGAGTTACCTGAGTAAAATAAGCAAATGGATTAGATGACTTCTCTGGGTCAAAGTTCAGACAATATTGTAAGCAATTTTCAACCGCATCACTTATCATGTCATCTTTATACGAGTAGTTGACAAAATTGGGCTTAAAGGACAAATGAGTAGCAATCTTAAGAAAACACTCACCAAGGTAATTTGGAATTCTTGGTTTTGGTTCACCCGCATCCTTTGCTTTCTGTGCAAGAACACGATAATCAACCATAGCAGAGAGAAATTCTTTATTGTTGACGTAATGAACGCTTCTTTTTCTTTTAGTCATTACAGCAGTTGTTATCATTATCTTTTATTCATTAGTATGTAGTTATTTTAGCACATCATATCAGTTTTGGCAAGTAGGTATTTGTGCCTATTGACAAGATAGTGAATTGCCTGTAGAATAGGTTTGTCGCTTTTGAAGTCAGGTTGTAGTTAATAAGTTCTAAAGGTTATTAACTGTACTTAAGGAAAGAAACAACAAGGAAGGTTACCTTCGGTAACGTTTTTACGTAGTAAAAACTAATTAGTATTAAATATCTTCTCTAGTAATTCTTTAGTATCATTAACGTTACCTAAGTAACCCATACTTTCATCTATTTTAGCATAACTTGAATGAGATGTAAACTCATTTGTTTTCTTTCTCATATAAGCCTGATACATAGAAATCATTTCTATATCAGAAGATTCAGTCATAGTTATTACGGTATTCAAATTAATAATAAACATATCTTCAGTGGTTGTCTTAATCCAGGGTTCGACCTTATAAGCATAAGAACCAGTTCTAGTTCTTATTTCTGATATTACTATCGGATGTAATAGAATCAATAAGGTTCTATTTTCTTCTTCTGATACTGATATTTTAGAGAATATCTCTTCACCAGATACTAATTTAATTGTTGAATAAAATTCTTCTTCCATTATTGTGTTAGGTTAATCGGTATAATTTCGTACTCAAATTGTTCTTCATTGTATATTTTAACTCTTTCTAGAAAATGATTAAGTGTGTAATTTTTATGAGAAGCTGTTGCGCAATCATCAGAAATATCGTATAATGTGGCTCTATCCTTATTACTTCCTTTTCTTAGTACTCTACCAATACTTTGTAAATTACGAATTCTAGATTTACTTGGAGAAGCAAAGATTACATTATGTAAATTTCTAATGCTAACTCCAGTACTAAAAACCCCATAAGAAGCAACAATAATTGCGTTTGATTCTCTTTCTGTAATTTCTCTTACTTTCTCTCTTTCTTCCGCATTCACTCCACCATGAACAAAGAATATTTTACGATTGATTTCACTGCTACTATTTATCAACTCATAAAGTGGCTGACCATGAGTTTCCACTCTAGAGAAGAGAATAAGAGTATTTCCTTTGAGACTGAGAGCAAGATTTTTAATGAAATTATTTCTTTTCTCATTAGTAATGATAAATTGAATTTCATCTTCATACGTATCAAATTTTTGTGGAGGATGTTTCAACACCAAACAATGTATATCAAGTTGAGATGCTCTTCCTTTGTCCATCAGTTCTTTAGTCCCAACTGCTTTATATGCTGGTCCAAAGAGTCCAGAAATTACCCATTCGTGAGTTTGTCCATCTTTTCCACCGCTTGATAAAGTTCCAGTAAAACCAAATCTATATTTGATATTGTGGCATTTCTTCATAATATCAACTAGACTTTTTGATTTTACACAATGGCACTCATCTATAATAATAACATCATAAGAATCAAAGAACGATTTATCCATTGTAATAAGTGATTGCCAGGTAGATAGTGTAACTGATAAATCTGTTACTTTTTCTCTACCAGAGAAAATCTTATGACAATGTTCTTCGGAATTCCATCCATATTCATTGAAGTCATTATACATCTGATGAATCAATCCAGTAGTAGGAAAGACTATTAGTATTTTTAAATTCTTGGCTACGTAATATCTAATTAACGTATAAATTAGAAAACTCTTTCCAGAAGAGGTTGCAGAAACAATAGTCTTACGATTATATCTCAAACATTCATAAACTGCATTTATCTGATAATCATAAGGTTCAAATGGTTTGCTAGCCTTAGCTATAATCGCCCGCATATAGCCCTGTACGCCCTCAGAAGAGACTTCTTCGTTGATTTCAAATGGAAGTCCATAAAACTTACTAAACTTAAATTCATAGGTATATCCGAGATTTTTTAGTTTAGCAATTACTCTATCTAGAAGACCAACATAAATTTCTCCAGTATGAGTTGATAATAAATGTATTACCCCATTCCAAGATTTGCTTCTATATTGAGGCATAAACTTGGCCGATTCCAACTCAAATGTAAAGAATGGTGCTAGTTCATATAGTACATGAGGTTCACATTCAAGCTTGATGAAAACCTCATTCTTCTTAGATATTATAACATCAGACATTTAAAATCCTGCTGTGAATTTAATATATTCAATACTATTTTTAATTTGGAATCCACGATTATGAATCATCTTTATGATATCTTCTAGGTACTTCAACATCGTGTCATAATACATAACTTGGAGTTTATTGTCTCCTAACTGTTTATCTGCACTCAATGTTTTTTCTAGGTGGTCTTTATCTCTTATTTTTTTATCATAGGGATTTTGTTCATATACCTCTTTATCTGCCTTTCCAGTATAGTATTCATATTTCTCGTGTAATAATTTATTATTTTCTTGTTCTTGTTTTTTTCTAAGAAGAAGTAGATTATTATAAATTTCGTAATACTTTGCGTGTAATGATGATATTTTTAATGATTCATCTTGTAAGTTATCAATATCAATTTTGGAATCTTGATTCCACATAGTTTGTATTTCATTTAAATTCATAAAAGATTTCCGCTGTTGTCCGTTATTTCATAATAAGTATATTTAAATTTGACTTCTGCAGACATAAATGTTGTATCATTTTCTGTTGCATCAAATAGTAAAGTTGTTAAGTCATAGGGAAATAAATCATAAAATTTTATTTGAAAATTTGGTCTCAAATTACTATTTAAAATTTGAAGCGTTCCGTCTGAGTATATATTTAGGTTAGTTCCATTACGATTTTTAATATAAGTATTATCACTTTGTAAATCATAAATTTGTTTCAATGATTCTGGGAATCCCAATCCTCTCATCCAATTCTGAATTTCCATATAATTCTCTAAATCCTCATCTACCATAAATTTGAGACGGAAATCTTCAAATTTAATAATATCTCCTGGTTGAGGAATATTTGTCAGATATGATGGTTGATTAGCTATTCCTAGAGTAATTGATGGTATATTAGATGTATTAGTAAAGAATGCTACCTTTGGTGCTCTTATTAGAGTGAACTTAAATTGAGTGGGGGATAAGAAATTTCTATTCTGTATCTGCCCACTATAAACATTTCCAGTCATATGATTTTTAGTTATTTATGTTGCTATTGACTATAAGAAGATTATCATATATAATACACTTGGTTGGGAGGTTGATGTGAATATTGTAGAGATTATTAAAAATAATTGGGATAAAAATAAATTCATATCATTATCCCTTAATAAGAATATAAAGTTACAAATTGAGAATGAAACATCGTTTTTAAATTCTTATTATGCTTCTATTCCTCTAAGGACTAGGGCTTATGTGATAATTAATGATATTACCGAGAAGACACTACCAAGATGTAAATGTGGATGTGAAAAAGTAGCGGCTATTAATAAAACATATTCAGACCAAGGATTTAGAGAATATTCTGGACCGGATTGTTCTAGAAAAGATAAAACAATCAACAAGGATATTCTAAAAAAACTTGAGGATAAAGAATGGTTGTACGAACAAAGAATAGTTCAAAAAAAAGCAATAGAATTAATTGGAACTGAATTAGGAATATCTCCCATACCAGTTACTAAGTGGTTAAGAATACATAAAATTGATATAATGCTTGATGCTAGAAGAAGAAATAGTCTTGCCACTAATATATTAAATGATAAGGCTAAATTGGAAGAATTATATGGTTCTGGAATGACCTGTGAGCAAATTGCTGAAACTCTTAGTACTACTAAATCAACAGTTGCAAGATGGTTGTCTTTTTATGACATTGAGACAAGACCATCTAATTCTTATGAACGAAAAATCAATAAAGTTAGTAATGAGGAGAAGTCTCTCTTAGAATTTATTGTTGGTATATATTCAGGTGAGATAATATCATCAAATCGTTCTATATTAAATGGTAAAGAATTGGACATATATTTACCAGAAAAAAATATTGCTATAGAATATAATGGATTATATTCTCATTATTATAGACCCTGGGAATCTAGTGAATCACTTATTAAAGATTCGGCATATCATTTAAATAAGACACTACAATGTGAATCTGAAGGAATACAATTAATTCATTTATTTAGTGATGAGTGGTTAATTAAAAGAAGTATCGTAGAGTCTATTCTAAAAAGTAAATTAGGAATTAATGAAAGGATATATGCACGAAAATGTAAAATTGATGAGGTGGATACTCATACCAAAAATATATTTCTAAATTCCTATCATATTCAAGGGGAGGATAAGAGTAAGATTAAACTTTGTCTAAAATATAATGAGGAAATATTATGTGTGATGACATTTACTAATTCTAGATTTAATAAAAATTATAAATGGGAACTTTCTAGATTCTGTACTAAAAGTGGATATAATGTTATTGGTGGATTTACTAAATTATTATCACACTTCAGAAAGAGTAACATTGGGTCTATTATTTCTTATGCAGATCGTAGATATTCTAATGGTAATGTTTATAGAACCAATGGATTTGATTTGATTCATATTAATTCACCATCTTATTATTATGTTGATAAAAATTGTTTAGAGAGACACAATCGGATGAAATTCCAGAAGAAGTATATTGATGCTTATGATTGTACTGAATATGAGAAAGCTAGAGAATTAGGATTCAATAAGATATTTGATTGTGGTTCTTATGCTTTCGGATTATCATAAAAAAAGAGACCCTTTCGGGTCTCTTGAGTCAAATGTGAATGAGGCTCACATTAGATTGGTGATTTTAACACGACGATAGTATCTGTTAGCATTGATGGTCAATGCACCTAGACCCTTGGTTAGACCTTCAGCAAATGGATTGGCAACTAGACCATAGCGAGTCTTGAAGCCAATTTTTGGTTGGAAGGTATTCTCACCAACGGCACGAACCATTTGGAGAGGAATATAAGGACAATAGAAGAGACCAGCATCATAAGGAGAAGAACCCTTATAACCAACAACGTAATACTGATTAGCAGATACGTTAGCAGAATATGGGTCAATATAAACGCGATACTTACCCATTAGAACACCAGCGAAGGTGTTACCGGTATCATCAACATTTAGATTGGCGTTTAGAGCAGGGGTATAGTCAAGTACACCAGCCATAGTTAGCGCAGAGGCTACGTCAGCTGAGCACAGAATTACATTGCCCTTCCCTCTACGAGTTCTTTGTGCGATTGCGTTAGCATCACGCTCAATTTGGAATAGAAGACCCTTGAACTTTTCAACGGACCAACGACCATTGGAGTCAACATCAAGGTCAAATACACCAGGAGTAGCTACGTTAACAGCAGCACCTTGCTCAGCAACCTTATAAATGGTACGAATAACTTCGCGGTTGATTTCAGCAAGAATCTCAGTGGAGAGAATATTTGCTAGTTCCGCTTCAGCATTCAAACCGTGAATTGCCTTAAGGTCTTGAGCTAGTTCAAGGGTGTATTCTGCCTTTAGAGCACGGCTCTTGGCTTCAACAAGAACCTTCTCAATTGAGAAAGCCATTTCGTTGAACTGGTCACCAGTACCAGCACCAAGATTTTCAGAATCGCCAGTCTTCATACCTTGGCCTACTTGGTAGGCGGTAGAAGAAGCACTACCAACAGGATTAAGAAGACCAGGATTGGTACCAGAGTTGGTGTTATTGGTAGTACCAAAACCAACAGCAGGATCGGTGAAACCAGCGGTTGCATTAAAGCCTGAATCTTGACCGGAGAAAGTAGTATCTACTTCATTGTAGAAAGCTTCTTCACCAGCTTGATTGGTATAGCGTGATCGCATCGCAAAGATTAGTCCAGTAGGACCAGTCATTGGTTGAACGCCAGCTAGGTCATAAGCAACTAGATTAGGCATAGCCCGACGAATTAGGCTGATTAGAACGGGGTCAAAACCAGCAACAGGACCACCAGGAGCAGCACTACCACCGAATCCACCACCAGCACCAGCAGCATTAGCTGCGTTAGTTGGAGTTTCAGTTAGTAGACCAGCTCCACCGAAGGCGTGTTCGTCTCTTAGGGATTTTTCTTGATTTTCGAGCAAGACAGCGGTTACTGCTTTACGATGAGAATCTCTGATGGGGTCTAGACCATCATAGTTCAGAAGCGGTGCCCACTTTTCTTGCAGATGTTCAGATTGAAACATTTGCGTTTACCTCTTTTAAAAATTGTGTTTGTTTTGTTTGAATTAATAAGAAATTCATTTATTGGACAGCAGAGAGGCTGCTTTCAGATAAGATTCCATTGAACCTGAATAAGATACAGGAGCAATATCAAATCCTTCAGAAAGAGTTTCTGGCTGGGATTTTTGGTTTCTCAGTTGTGAAGGGAAATATGATTCCTTCAGAGTCACCAATTTGTCACGGTATTCTCTCTCACCTTCAAACTCAACACTTTCGGCAAGTGAAGCGAGCTTTTCTTTCTGAGTGATCGCAAGACCATCAGCTACAACACCAAAGATTCTATCGGCAACAGACTCAGAGAGTCTCTTGTTTAATTGAATGTTTCTGTCAATTTGCTCGTTGAGTTTTGTCTCCATATCATCAAGTTTTTCTACCATATTTTCAAGTACATCATATTTTTCTTCAGGGAGTTGTACATAATGTTCTTCAAAAAGTTCCTTCATACCAGATAGGAAGGACTCAGTAAGTTCTTCCTTAAGACCACGCTCTACAACAAGAGCGTTTTCTTGAATCCACTCTTCAGCAACATACTCAAGATAGGAATCAACCCTATCTTCAAGTTCTTCTTTAATAGTTTGAACTTCTTCAAGAAGAGCTTCTTCATACTGAACTTCTAAAGCTTCACGAATATCGCTTACTTTAGAACGAAGAGCAGCCTCAAAAATGGTGCGAGCCTTTTCTTGGAACTCTTCAGAAAGCTCTTCACCAGATAGAAGAGCATTTACATCATCCTCAATATCAAACTCTTCTTCTTCTTCTTCGTCTTCATCAGTTTCTTCGTCTAGTTCTTCCTCAGGCTCATTAGACTTCTTAGACTTCTTAGACTTCTTAGACTTATCATTTTCGTCTTCCTCTTCATCATTTTTAGGAGCTTCCTCTTTCTCATCTTCAGGGGCTTCCTCTTCATCATCTTCAGGGGCTTGAAGACCTTTCAGTGGGTCAGCTGCTTTTGCTCCACGGTTAACAACATCACTCACTTGAGCTAATGTTTTACCTGGGGTTACTAATTTAGCTGAATCATCATCAGACTTATAATTCTCCGGAGTAGGACCACCAAGGTCTTCCCAGCTACCAGTTTGACCATCTGGAATACCAGTGGTTAATTTTTGGATTGGGTCACCAGGACGCGCATTAGCATTTACTGCAGTGCGTGACTGAGAATTTTTTGCTTCCACTTCGTTTAGTGTTTTACCACGAGACATTTGAACTCTCCGTTTTAACCTTTTAATATCTTTATTTATTTATGCTGATTAGATTTTTAAGAATCTAAATTAAAGCATACTTAAATAATTTTCAAAGTGAAGAAGTTTTCTTTCTTCAGTTAGTCTATTATTAAAAGCATCCTTTTCAATTTGCTTCTTCATATTTGAAGCAATATATTCTTGTTTATTAGTATCATATAACCAATTTACTCCTTCCATAATTCCTTCTACAAATGCCGTCTGGCAACTTGGGTCGTGAACTATATCAGCAGTGGCCAATTTAAAGTCTTTGGCTACCATTGAGTATCCATATTGAGTAGGAATTAAACTACCCACTCCACGAGTGGATATTCCAAGTTTAATTCCAGCTTCATAAAGATTTTGGGCGATTTTACCCATTGGGGTATCTAGAAGTTTAGCCTTACCAATAAATCTATTGCCGTCTTGTTTAAGGCTTTCAATTATATGTGATACTCTGTCTAGATTTATAGATGGTCCACAATTACCAGTCCAGTAAGTATATCCATTTTGTTCAACCATAAAGTTAGTATTCTCAACTTGAATGCAATATACTTTATTATTCCAATCTTCCTCCAAGATTTTTAAAAATCTCGCATCTAGATATATTCCTTTTGTAGATAAGAATCTACAGAAGTATAGTTTCGATTTAGTTGTAGCTTTAATAGTCCTATCTGCAAAGGTATAGTCCTTCTCACATAGCTCATCAAATCTTGAAATTCCGAGTCCAGCAATAACTGCTATGTGTGAAATATCATCAATCAATTTTTTAGAAGTGCTGAATACATCGCAACGAGAATATTTCTCATCAATACTACCTCTACCATCCCCAAGCACAAAGTAATCAATAAAGATTCTAGCTGCCTCTGAATTTAAGTTCCATATTACATCTTTCGGGACATATTTATGATAACAATCTCCAATAGGATATAAATATTCACCAAGTCGCCTATCATAACAAGACCAATCTATTCTATTTCCATACTTAGATTCATTCCACTCCAATCCATCTAGTGAATATAAAACCTCCCGAATTGCATCGGCTTTATGTCCTTCATTTTGACAGATACTAATGGAATATGAGCCATTACTTTTTTTAGAGCAACTTCCTTCTGATAAATAAATACCCAAAAATGCAACAAAGCTACTAAATTCTAACTCAAGATTGGAAAGATATTTTAAAGTTTTATCAGTAATTGCGGTAATAGTATTGGATTTTGGGATAGTATACACATCGGGATGAGTTGTATTCACCCCTAATGAATATTTTGGGATATACCACTTGGATAACTTATTTTGCCCACTCAAGTCTTCAAATATTTCTTGAGCGGTAACGAATTTATATTCATTATGATTTCTTGAATTGTAGATTAAAAATCTATGATCGGGAGTTACTTTAGTATCAATTCCCCTATTCTTTAAATTATACAATATTCCTTTATGGGAATTGACGACTACCTTTTTAATTGGGTGTAGCTCTACTTCTTTCGTGGTGGGATTCAATGTGTAAACTAACTCACCTTCCTTTGAATCTTGAATATGCTTCCACCCATCATCTGCAGTTAATAGTTTAGCATCACCACTTAAGCAGGGATGACCAAGTTCACCTAAGGCGCGATTTTCATTTACATAAGTTTTCACATAATCATTTACGGCATTTTCTAATACATCTCTACTATATTGTCTTTTATTTCTATTTGTGGAATTTGCTTCCATAAAAATACCTTGTATATAAAAGGTCTTTTTACCATTCCTTTCTTCAGTTAGAACCTTAATGTCCTGTGCTTCTTCTGTTATCAGTTTCATTAGGCGTCTCCTGAGATTTGTACTTGTTGGTAATAAAGAACTCCAGTTCCAGTTCCATAAGAAGCAACTTTCACGGACTTTCTTAAATCTCCATCGGAGTTGAATGATGTAACAATTCCACTAGTATCAGTTCCAATAGATACTCTAGTTGAGAAGTATCCACCTGGATTGGCTGAATTGTTTATAGATATTACTGGTTGATGGGTAAAATTATGATATGGTTGGGTTACAGAGGTGAAGGTAACATAATCACCAACTACAAATGGGCTACCGGTTCCTTGTGGGAAATCAATAGTGGTGGTAGTTCCTGTTATAATACCAACCACACTTTGAGATGCTGGACTTAAAGCAAGTGTTGCGGTTCCACCAGAAGGAACATAATAATCCGTTGCCGATGCCGTTGGTTCAGTACCAATTGCAATAAAGGCACCAGAAGCTGTGGCTACAACTCTTAGTACCTTTGATTGAATAGATAAAGCCGATGACTTTACTGATGTGGCGGCGGTAATTGCGATTGAATTACCAAGTCCCACTGGTTTATGCGCCATTATCTTATTATACAGTTATATTAGTTATTTATAGAATTATTAGTTCTAAAAATCACTTAACTTCTTTTGCACCATTCTTTTTTAGTTGGTCTTCAACTTGAAGGATAATAAATGAAACAATTCCATTAGATTTGATTTGGGGAATTGCACCAAGAGCTTCAGAAAGAATAAGAAGAACTGTTGCGATTGTTGCTTTATTTGCTGCTAAAAATGTGAGAAGTGCTGCTAAAGACATAATGACCTCAAATGTTGTGTTCAATATTATTTATCAAATTATATGTTTTCGTTCAATTTTCATATTAATTATATGAAGTGGTTGCAGAACCTATTCTACTTACTTTAAAATATGAGTTCGGTTGAACTATACCAGCAGCAGCAGAACCCAGAGATACTTGTGGAATAATTGTTCCAGCAACAGTTATTCTGATAGTTCCTTTAATTTGTGCCGTACATTCATTTCCGTTTGATTGTGTTAATTGAACATTTGCCGAAGTATTCCAAGACATATTTGGACTTCGTGGAGTAGTAACACCAGAACCTTTAGTTGCAATTGCTTGCCATCCTTCAGTTTTTGTTGCAGTTCCATCTAATCCAAACCCAAAACCATTATTACCACTATTAATTGAAGTAATATAAAAATTGCATTCAAACAAACTGGATTATTTATTACTTTACAAGTTCTCAATTAAGCACCACCATATGCAAATATCCAAACACCACCAATAGCAGTTGAAGTTGAAAATAGTTCTATCATCATACTTGCCTGAGCAGCACCACCACCACCAAGTTGATAAACATTGCTACCATTACTACATTGACTTGCGGTTACTCCAGTAAATGTAAAAGTATTTGCATCAGCATGAGGAGTAATAAAAATCCTAACACCTCTATTTGCTGTAAAATTAGTTAGTGTAACTGCTCTATTTCCATTAGCACTTGGTTGCCAGAATATTACATTAGGACCAGTAAAATCTACTGTAAGTGTGCTTGCCTGTGTAGTAGAAGTGGAAATAAAATTAGATGGTGTTGAACTAATAGTAACTTGCCCTGTGGAATTGGAAATAGTAACACCAGCACCAGCAACAATAGAAGTTACAATACCTGTTAGATTATTCCCAGAACCACTATAAGAAGTTGCAGTAACTACACCAACAAATGTTCCACCATCACTACTTACAAGTTTAGTAGTAGTAATAATACCAACATTAATGTTTGGAGTTCCGGTAAGACCTTGTGAGGTGGAGGAAATTCCTGCTGTTGTAGCATAAGTTGCTATTCCGGCTCTTGTAGCATAAGTTGCTATTCCTGCTGTTGTAGCATAAGTAGCAATACCGGCACTAATAGCATAAGTTGATATTCCACTAGAAGTAGCATAAGTAGCAATACCTGCTGTTGTAGCATAAGTAGCAATACCAGCAACAGGTGCATAAGTTGTTGTGACAGTAACAATACCAATTCCATTAGAAGGTGAAATTGTAACTCCAACACCAGCAATAATTTGATTAACAATATCTGGTTTGTTTAGAATGGATGAAATACCACTAATAGCATTCCAATCAGAATTTACTTGGGCATCAGGAATTATTGGTTTGTTTAGAATAGACGCAATACCAACATTTGAAGTCCAATCACTATTGAATTGTGGAGTTGCATTAATTGTAACTTTTCCTGTTGAACCTGATACTGTAATTCCACCAGTACCAGCAACAATAGAAGTCACAATACCGGTTAATTTTGTTCCACTACCATAGTAACAAGTTGCTGATACAACTCCAACATTTATTCCAAGTGCTGAGGAATTTCCGTTAGTTAATACAGAATTTAAGTTCTGTGTTCCTGATGCATTAATCGTGACTGTACCAATTCCATTAGAAGGAGATAGTGATACACCAGTTCCTCCAATAATCTTATTAACAATTGTTGGTTTGTTTAGAATTGCAGAAACACCAGTAGTAGCATTCCAATCAGAATTTATTTGGTCGTTTGGACCGGGAATTAAATCATAATGAACTCCACTATGAATTAATAAGTCACCTTCTCTAAGATATAAATCTCCATTTAATCCAAAATTAGTTGTACCTACTCCAACTACTGTATATTGCCACCCTGCTTCTCCAGTTGCATCAGTTATTGGTGGAGTATTAGTCTCAACATTATATAATCCTTTGTAAATAACAGCACCAGTAATAGTTGGAGGTGTCTCCCACGACATTACATAATCACCACCAACATTACTAACTTTTAAGAACTTGTCTGCTTTGTTATCTTGTGATGGGAAAGTTGTTAATCTGGTACTATCTTGGAATGTGATACCACCATTAGAGTTACCAACAAAACTTAAACCATCACCTTTAAATGACCCTGCTAATGACCTTGCAGTTGAACCTATTCCTACGGCATAAACATTAACATCAGCACCAAATCCTGTGCTTGAGAATGTTTCTGTGGATACCATTTCAATAGTGGGGAAACTATTGGGAATTCCATTATTGTAGTTTGATGTTGCCCATCCTGTTCCTGCTAATCTAAAAATTATGTCACCATTCTGCACTCCTTGTGGAGATGCCGCAGTGCCACGAGCACGACGAGCATTAATAAATGCTGGTGTATTTGAAACACTGCCATATGCTTCTATATTAATTCTTGCTGGTGCTCCATTACCAGCATCTGGTCCTACTAAGTGCAATAATCCACCTGATCCAACTACTGGTTGATAACTACCATCAGTTGATGCATTAATCAGTAGTGATCCAGGGTCATTTCCTGGAATATTTGGAGTATTGATTTGAACTCTACCACTACGAGTGACGGCAAAAGTAGTAGAACCAGCAGATGTTTGAACTTGAAGATTACGATTGACGGTAAGACTACCAGTATCAGAAGTTTGTCCGATATATACATCTCTGGTGGAATTTCCAATAGAAATATAGTTATCTCTGAGTAACCATTCACCAACTTCTAAACCTGCACCACCTTTAATATAAAAATTGCCATCCGATGCTCCTAATGCCTGGTCGGTTCCTAATGTTTCATCCTGAACGTAAATCGTACCGGTTCCGAACCAACATTCTTTAAATCTTTTTACAGGAGAACCTAATCTCCAAACATTCGTTGTATATGGAAGAATATCAGTGTGTGTAATAACATTACCACCACCACCAGTATGTAATACCAAGTCGGTATTATCAATAGTTGCTATTGATAGTCCAGGATTGATGACTGGACGAGCAAAAGTGATTACCGAATTCACTAATGGTAGAATGTAAGGTGGAGGAAAATTAATATCAGCAATAATAACATTACTATAAGCACCAGTACCAATACCTATAATTTTACTTCCAACTGGAATTGCCGCACCACCAATAATATCATTTAATTCAAGTACTGGGGATGGAACTACTTTAAGTTCATATACTACATATGGAACACCAACAATAGCATAAGTTATTCCATAACTACCAATACCAATATTGGCACTATTTCCGTTTTCAAGAACTGCATTTAAGTTTGCATTCGTAATATTTGCAACAATTGAAGATACACCACTAATCACAGAACCAACTGGAAGATTTAGGAATGAAACTCCAATACCATTCGTGGTTGTATTTCCACGATTTGTGACTGTATCTAATGTCTCATCAATTAGAAGTCCAGTAGTTCCAATACCAGTAATAGATACAAACTCTGCATTATTTGTATTTGAGTTCCATTGTAGATACTTATTATCATAAGCACCAGAATTCGTTGCAAGTCCTACAACATCATCCAAATACCTCAACCGAGTTTCACCACCACCACCTATCGTAGAGAGTTGTTGCTGAATACGGGAAAGGAAGATTTTATAGTGATTTTGTAAATCATCAAGTGTTGCAAACTTTTGATCTAGAGGAGTTAATGGGTCTTTTGTTTTTATTTTTGATGGGTCTGTAAGAAGTCCCAAAGCTCTCTCTATAAGTATATTTTTTGGTTTTTCAAGTTCTTCTTGAAGTTCTTCTACTACTTCATAAATTTCTTCAATTTCTTCTTCAATATTTGGTTCCATCTCTCTAGATGAGAGTAAATCCTCAAATACTTTGAGTGCCTTATCACCTTTTTTATTTTTTATTTTACTCTTAGTTTTAAGAATAGAAACTTCTTCAAAGATATCATTCAAGTCCAAGTCACCAACCAGAGAATTGAATTGTTCTTTTTTATGTTTCTTTTCTTCTGATACTATTTTAAAGAAATCTGATAATTCTGATGACATATTAGCATTATTCCTCGGTATATCCATTAAAGAGTGAAGATGCTACTACAGGACGAAATTGGTCAATTTTATCTGCAGATTTCGCAAAAAGTATATCTTTAATTTTATCACTAATCTGAGAAGGAGATTCATCAGCAGCAATCATATCCATTAGTTCATCCATAATTCTTTTTTGTTTATGTATACTGTATTTATGAGTTAGATTTCTCCACCCTTAGGCATTTCTATTGCCTTTGTATTGGCTTCTGGGTCCATTGGTACTTTACCTAAATCCCCTTCTTGTCCAGTAAAATCTGGCATTGGTTGTCCAGTAGTTGGGTCAATTGGTATAGATGGGTCTGGAATAACTCCATCTTCAATTTCCTTTTTCATTAATTCGTCTTGGTCAATAATCTCTTGATCTGTTTGACGAAGAATATGTCGTCTAACGTAATCTTGTGAATAATATTTACCAATATATGGTTCAGCAGCCGAAACTAGATTTAATCTATCTGTAAGAAGTTCAGAATCTTTTAGTTCAGCAAAGTGATTATCATATAAGAAGTCATACTGAATATGTTCATTCATTTTATCCCAGTCTTCTGGGGTTATTATATTCTTAAGAAGTAATTGAGTTCTTAACATATCACTAAACATATTAGAAAATCTCTTTCTTAATCTAGCAACAAATTTACTAAACTTTACCTCATCTCTTAGAATTTCTGAAGAACGACCAAGATTAAATCCACCATCACCATCTATTCTAGAAGATGGAACATTTAGGGATTTATAAAGCTTCTTCTGGAAGTAAGCCAAATCCGTAATTTCACCTAGATTACTATTTTTTGTAAATACTCCAGATGACAAAGCAAATGTATGATAATTATGAAAAATTTCATCGGAGTCAATTGTAAGTGTCCCAACTTCAATTTCATTAGGTAGATATTCAATGGATGTAATGTTATGATTAAATAAACTACATTCAGACGCATTTTTTCTAGATTCCTCAGACCACCCATCAGATAATCTTTGTCTAAACCACTCATTATCTTGTAATTTAATTTGCAATGCCTCAGATACCCCTTCTAAATTAGAAATGGATGTATTAATTTTTTTGGCATATTCCTCATCAGAAATATTATTAAAATGATTAATACTACCATTTCTAATTTTTTCAATTTGATCTATTCTTTCCTCTTCAGATAAATTATTCCAGAAAGCCTTTGAATTTTGTGATATTCTTGAGCAATATTTTTCATATTCAATTGGATTATTTTTTAATTCAATTAATTTTTCTTTTGCCGCCAAAGTCCACTTCAATTGTTCCTCAATAGAGAATCCAATAGATTTATGATATAGTATATGATCCAAAGAATTCATAAAGCATAAATTTTCTGGGGAGTTGTCAAACCGATTTAGATTTATATGGTGTATTGTATTCTTATTTTCATCGTTTTGTTCAAATACATTATCTTCACAAATAATTTCCTTAAATGTATTAGCAACTAATCTGTGTGTATAAATCCATTTTTTACTTTCATTATCATAAATCATTTCATATTCATTTGATCCTTTTTTTATTTCTTTAGTTTTTTTGTAAAATGGTATCATACTTTGACCAACTTCTAAATCTTTAGCCTCAACAAATCCAACATTATAAATTGGGAATTTGTGGTCGTAAGTACAAGTAATACTTTCTCCATTATCTAGAGTTATTTTAATTACTTTAGCACTCTTTTGTGTTACTCCAGCCCAACTAATTAATCCTGGTTCAATTTTTCCCGTTGTTGGGTGACAGGAATACGCCCACAACTTATTTCCAGTATTCAATTCAGTTTCTATATCTTTAATGGATAATTCTCTACCATCAAGAAGCGGAACCTTTGTACTCATCTCAAGACATCCACCAGGTAAGGTGGTAACCTCGGTACCTCTACCACCTTCTCTTCTTGGTAACCAGAAGTCCTCCATCATACTCATAAACTTCTTATCATCTTTAATTTCGCCTGTTGCGCTATCATAAACCTGTTTATTACGATAACGCATCATAACATCTTTAAGATATTGTTCTGCTTTCTGCTTCGGAAGATTACCAACATCAATATAAAAAATTCTTCTTTCTGATGCTCTTGATAGTCTATAAATTACTAAACTATCCTCAATCATTCTTAGTTGATTTAATGATTTAATTGCCTTATGTAAAAATGATAGAATAGTTCCTTTATTTAAATCTACTAATCCAGAAGTACAATAAGTGATGGAATCCTTAGACATCTTAATTCCTTTCTCGCTACCTCCACTCATTGCGGATGGAGTTCCTACTGGATATTGAGTTTTTGGATTATAAACAAAGTATTCTTCAATTTCTGGAAACTCAAAGTCCATTGGGTCTTGGCTTCCATATATTAAAGTTTTTCTTGCTCCATCATTCTTTACTTTCTTCTGTTGCCTGATATGGCGTATTTTTAAAGAATCAATATATCTTAGTTCTTGTATTCCCTCGTGTGGCTTCTTCATATCAATTACTTTATGATAATAAAGTCTCCCATCTATAAACCAATTTCTATAGATTTCGTGGGATTTCTTATCAAAATCCAATAATTCTAGTATATATCTAAATTCATCTCGTATCTTCTGTTTGATTCCATCACTAGCATTCAAATTGGATAATTCAATCTGAATAGGAGAATCGTTTGTATCGGATACAATTGCCTCATTAACAACGTCTTCAATAGCACTATCCACTTCTGGATGTAGTGCCATTTCTCTATATCTTTTAATTAAATCAAATTCAGTTTTATAAACACCCTCAATATCTACATAAGACCCAAAGAAGCCACTAGTTAAATAATAATCACTCCCGTCCTGATTATTAGGCGGAACGGGAGAAATAATAGATGGGGATTGCTTCTCAGTATCCTCAATAGAAAATCCAAACAATTTAGCCATAATTTAATTTTTAACTTTATTCAACTATTTATCAGCTAATTTCCGTGCCAGTTTGGTCTACAGTAGACGCCCCATCTTTACCAATTGTAACGTATTGTACTTGTAATTCTACAGTGAAATCTTCAATTTGATCAGAACTATCATAGGATAGGTCAATGGCACTTACATTAGTTGGAAAAACATCGTGTAGATGATAAGACCTAAGAGCGTTAGTGGTAGTTGTAGAACTATTTGTTGTGGATTCCTTCTTGTCTGCTCCACGACCAAGTTGGCTTACATATGCCTGAGCCATATAAGAACTTGGATTTGTTGCACCAGTGGCGTTTTCTAATTTATTAACAATATTCATCCACTGTTCAAATGCTGTTCTTAGTTTGAAGTCTTCATCATTAATTACAGTAACAGTCCAAATGTCAAATGTGCGATCTCCAGCAACCTTAAGAATTCTTCCTCTAAAAGGAACATCTACAGATGATATATTAGAGGCTGGAAGATTGGCGGATTTACATAAAAATTGGAATATGTCATTATCCCAAGTTACTCCGGTCATGAGGGTGGGAATACTTACTTCAAATAGATTTCTGCGGGCACCACCACCAGCTAGTTTAGATTTGAAGTTAGATAGTGTTTTGAGTGTAGCCATTTTGATTCTCCTTGTGTTAATTAGTTATAAGAATTAAACTCTGCCAGCAGCTTCTTCAAAGCTAATACCAGTACGAGTAGCTACGAAGGTAAGGGTAACATAATTAATTGAGCGAGAAGGTTTCAGGAAGATATCCGCTCTAAACTCATTATTATCAATTATATCTGGAGTATTATTAGACTCATCACATATAACACGGAAATCATAAACACCTCGTTTAGCCTGAACATCACGAAGATATGGTTCAACAATATTAATAAAGTTTGCTCTAGTAATATCATCATTAAATTGGAATATCTGCGCATTAGCAGTTCTTTCAAATGCTTGTTCTACAGTTAGGAACAATCTACGAACGTTAATTCTATCAAACGCAGAAGCATAACCAAGAGCAGTCTTATCGCCAAATAGAATAATACCAATTCCTGGTTGATTTACTATGGCATTTACCCGAGCTGTATAAAGTAAGTCTCTTTGAGCCTTTGATGCATTATATGCCAGTTTAATAGCATTATTAAGTACACCTCGTTGTTGACCAGCAGGAGAGAACCAAGGATAGGAATTAATATTTGTTCTGCACATTAAACCTGCAATATCAGCATTACAAGGAATGTAACGGAATAGATTATTGAATCGGTCATAAGTGTACTTATAACCATCATCAAATACTGCATAAGAAGAAGAACTTAATGGACTAAAGAATGATACAACGTTAGTAGTTTGTGTATCTGAATTTGCAACGTCAACAACATCTGCTCTATGAGGAGAAATAACTGCAACACAATCCTTTCTTGATTCTGCAATGGAAATTAGTTGATTTGCCTTTGCTTGAGATTCTGACTTATTAACAAGTCCAGGACCCTGAATAAGATAATCAACTCCAATTTGGTCTTTGTTACTGAATAGATTATATGCAGTGACTAAATTTGCTAAAGTAGCAGTAAATCCATTAGATGCTGAATAATCTACTCCACCAGATAGATTATATGTTTTATTACCAATAGCACTAAAGGTAACTCCCTGTGCATTTTGATTCCATAGACCAGCAGTAGTTGTTATTCCAGTATATGATGTTGAGAATCCAGTTGCAATTGGAGTTGTTCCTTGAATTACACTAGTAGCCGAAGATGGATTAGCACCAGCATACACATAAGAAGAGAAGTTAGCAAGATAATTCTTGTACCAAATCTTCTGAGGTGAATTAACTGCTGATACTGTATCTGTTGCCTTAGATAGACTTACGTGCTTCTCAAGAATGTTACCCCGAACTCCAGTGATTGAACCGGTATCATCTACCAATACAACGTGTAGTGCATCATTCTTACCATTTCTGTCTAGTGAATAACTATTGGAAATTGGCTTTGGTGCAATTGATTTCCAGTAGATTGTACTATTAGATAGTCCAAGAGTTTGTTGCTCGTACCAATCTACTGCAGTTTCTACTGTTCCTGTAGTTGTGCTAGAAACACCAGAATTATTTACGAATCTAATTATGTTAGCTACACCAAATGATGCTGTTGAATTACCTGAAGAGTAAGAGATTGGAGTTTCTGTATTAGCAGAGGATACTCTGGATAACACTTTAACACTAATTGTGCTATTAGAATTAGTAGCATCAGTTGATACTCCAGTAATAATACCCTTTAGATATCCGTTGAATAATGAAGTGGAACCAACACCAGGAATTGTTACATTAGAAAGAGCAGTAGTAACACCATATCCAATCTGAATACCAAGAGCAGAAGGATTAGTGGTAGAAATACCGATAATTTGATCTGCAAGGTCATCAATAACACATACTTTAAGATTATTTGACCAAGCACCCGGATTCTTAGCAGCATAAACGAAATCTACAGAATCTGCAGACCAAGTTGAGTTGTAGTTGTCGTAATTCTTAATCTTAGCAGTAACAGAAGTTGCGCTAACACCAGCATTGGCGTTATTAAGAGTTGTGCCATCTGTTCTTACTACCTTAAGAATACCACCATATGAGAGGTAGGATGATGCACTCATCCAATATTCATATTGGGCATCTGTGGAAATTGGTTTACCAAATGTATTGATAAGTTCTTGTTCTGTATTGATGGTAGTTGCCTGTTCTACAGGACCAATAGCAAAGGGACCAGCAATGGCGCCCACATTATCTAGTACATTATCAACTCTACCTACTGTTAAATCAACTTCTCTGGTAATAATTCCAGGAGATAATTGGGGAGTTGCCATTTCTTTCTCCTAACGGGGTCAGTTTCTCTAAAAATATTTAGTAAAATAAGCATTTACGTTATAGATATTCCCACATATATTCCATTCCACCATACTCAGAACTATCTGATGCATACCATCTATCACCATCATTATCTACAAATGTTTTTTCATTATCAAATGTAGTAATAAACCCAAACGGAGCCATATCATTCTCTAGTTGTTCTTGACTTTCTTCATATATTTTCTTTCTTACATCATTATCAGTCATTTCCTTGAAATAATCCTGACAAATCAACCACGCAAATAATACTAAACACATACATAAATCATCGTGATTTCCATCTTCCGCCTCAAATGTATTGTATTTTTGTACAAACGTAGTTAATTCCGCTATGATTTCATAATCATTGAATATTAACTTCTCTTCTTCTATAATTGCTTTTAAATTGATACATCCAACTTTCTTAACTGTCTTGGACATCTTGACTCCCATTTGAGTCTTCTTTCCAGAAAATCCTTGACCAACAATTTGACCAGCTCTTCCTCGCATACTACACATAAGAAGATTTGAATATTCTAAGTCATAATGAAGTGCTGTTGCTACTTGGTCTCCAACGTCATTTATTTCACAAAGTACGTGAGCATCATTATATAATCTACCAGCTTCTCTGACGTTATAGGGAAACATCATCGGTTTAATCTCATTATTTCTATACTTTCCAACAACTCTATATGGAAATGATGTTATATCAAATATAACAAATGCAGAATAATCAATTTCTACTCCTCTAGCAACGTCTACTGTAATTACATATTGGCTATCTTCTAATGGTTCTTCATATATGTCTAATCCAGCTTGAGACCTAATTGGCCGTGATTGAGTAAATGTTGCTAATTTAGCTCCAGAAATTAGTGTATCTACGGACCCAAGAAACTCACAATTGTGTGATACAATATTATTACTATAATATAGATGATGAGTTCCTGAATTTACAATATCATATAACTCAATTTCTTTGTTTATTATTTTCTTACTTATTAAAAAACAACCACCAGTTTTAGTATAAATCTCTGTGGTTTTATCTAAGTCTTTTGCTTTTATTATTCCTTCAATAGTGGATAATGGATGGTCTAAAGAACACTTTAGTTCCTCTCCATTAGTAAATTGTAAATGCGCATATTTGTCCTTTGTTATCTTATTAACACCATAAAAATCCTCATATCCATAAGGCGTAAGGATTTTTATGTTCTTATTGTTTAATACTACTGTTTCTGGTAAATTCATTCTGTTAGGAACTGTATACATCTATTTAAGGTTTCTTGTGGGTCATTTTTATACTCATCATCAAATATGTGTATAATATCAAATCCTTTATGTATTAGAAACACATCTTTAATGTTTTCTTTTTCTTTATCAGATGCCAATACCTCCCATCAAATTCAATAATGTTATTATTGAATACGAAATCAATATTATATTTAATCTTATTTAATTTTGGATAATCCTTAAATTTCTCTTTATTAGTGTTCCGTAAAACCGCGAAGTCTTTAGCTTCGCAGATGTAAGGAACAAACTTTACTAAATACTTATGTAGTTTAACCTATTTCACATAAAAATGTATAGAGCATTTCGTTATAGATTTT
>Ga0209297_1000124_pt1 | contig 50850 bp, 58 predicted proteins | sample S_130805_MF_Meta_FD_187322 | JGI IMG/M metagenome (GOLD analysis project Ga0209297, IMG submission 187322) | Freshwater microbial communities from Lake Simoncouche, Canada to study carbon cycling - S_130805_MF_MetaG (SPAdes) (version 2) | ecosystem: Environmental > Aquatic > Freshwater > Lake ...
TCCTGATCAACCAGGTATCATCTTCGTACCTTACTTAATGGCTCAGTCAATCAGTATCATCTCTGAAGCTACATTCGCTCCACGTATGTTGTTAAGATCTAGATACGCAGTTGCTGAAGTGGGTTGGTATCCTCAAAAGCAGTATATGACAATTAAAGTGTCTGATACTCCTGGATTACTTAACTAATCTATAGTAATGATAAAAAACAAACCCTCTCAATTGAGAGGGTTTGTTTTTTTTAAAAAAATCAAATAGTGAAGGAAATCACTTTTTTATTTTAATATATAAAAGAAAAATATTTAATATTATGTCAAGACCTTACATCCACATCACTTCGGCTACGTATTCAGCGAACGTATTAACTGTGAACTACCAAGCTTTTCACGTAAGAGGAGGAGGACCAGCTACACTTAGTGGACTTACTAATAGTGTGAATTTTACCATATTAGGAACTACATTAGATGGAACTGAGTCTGTTACTTTCTCAAGAACTGCTATTGGCGGTACTCCATCTGGTGCTAAAAATTTAGTTATTAGTTTCCCAGAATTGGGTTATAATACCGGAATTTTCCCAGATAGTGGAGATTCAGTAACTTTCTAAATTTAGAATAAAAGTCCTTATAATATAAGGACTTTTTTGTTTTAAACAGCTATTTCTAAATTAGAGTTTAACTTCTTAATACCATCTATGTTATGTATCTCGAAGTCATCTATTGTGAAATCGTAAAAGTTTTTATCAGATTTCAATGAAATATATGGTTGATTAGTTAGACCACGTCTATCTAATATTTCATTTAATGCCTCAAAATGTCTATCATAAACATGAAGATTTTGAACAAAATGACAGAATTTACCAATTTTATATCCTAAGTGGGATGCAAACATCATTTGTAATGCAACATATTGAATCTTATTGATATACCCAGCCATTATATAATCATTACTTCTTTGAATTAATGTTAAATCTAAATAGAAATCACTATCTATTTTTCTAACTGACCAATGTGTCTCAAATGCGCAAGGATGTAATCCTTTTGTTTCTTCCATATCTGACTCTTGATACATATTAATAATATGTCTTCTTGAAAATGGATCTTCTTTTAATGAGGTTAGTCTTTTATTTACCAAGTCATATCTTTTAATTGTAGCACCATATCTTTGACCAATGGTTCCATCTCCAATATTCCACTCATCCCACCAATTAATACCCATTTCTCTGGCAACTTCTAATGAATTTGATTGTTTTTGATAAATCCAAAGTATTTCTTTAATTCCGGTTTTAATTGCAGTATTTCTCAATGTAGTAATTGGAAACTCACCTTTTGATAAGTCATATTCCTCAAATACTTGAGTAATGAATCTTGAGTGAGCTGGGTTTCCATCAGACCATTTTGGTCTTGGATTTTCATCAAATGTTCCATCACTCATAATATTTACAAGATTCTGAATGTAGTATTTATCTGCTTTGATCATTTTAATAATATGTCTAATTTTTTCTCTCTTAAATAAGGTTTTAAGAAGCTATTATATTCTATATCAGGTAAGTGAAAAAGATTATAGTTTCCTTTTAATTTTACCATATTACAGCTTCTTTTTGGGTAATTTCTTTCTTCCAATATATCAACAGTGATAAATTTATCACAATTTAGTGATAATATATCATCCCAATTATCTAAGTAATCTATATCATCTATGAAAAGAATATCTAGTTTACCTGCTTTTATCTTTTCTTTTTTGAGGTCTAAAATGTAATTTCTATTTACAATATTATTTGGGTAAATATCATATGAAATTCCTCTTTCTAAATTCGGTAAACTCTCTGATGTTAGTGAATAAAAATCTATTTTATAACCACCTTTTCTATATAAATCATTGGCTAATCTTGTTATAAATTCAGTTTTACCCTCACCTCTATCACTATAAATAAAGTTATTTTCCACGTTTTTTCTTAATTTCATATGGACAATAGTCCTTCCATTTCTCATCAAACCAGAATGTTCTACCGGTTTTATCGGTACAAGCCAATCCCTTTTGATAAAATACCCATTTTTTAAATTCAGTAGAGTCGGTATCAAATGGTGATTTCCAATCTTTGAGTTGCCCTCCGTTCAATTCATAAGATTTAAGAGGAACATCCTTACACAAATTAAGTACTTTATCGGAATTTTGTAATATAGTTCTTGCTTTTTCAAATGGATTTACATCAGCATAGAACATTATGGTACTTCTGATATAGTTACCAATTCCATTAAAATACTCTTGATTAAGTAAAGCTTCGCAGATAGGTTTATCAAAAGCTTTATTGTCTATATTTTTGTAGATATTTGACTTAAAATCATCAAACTCTTTAGTTGGATCTGGTCCTCTTTTAGTTCCTGTGAATGGTTTACCTACTGAATATTTTGGTCCCATAAACCCACCATATAATAATAGTGAATGTCCGGTTTCATCATCTAATCTAAGTCGAGTGAATTTAGTATCATTCCAATTTTCTGTTGAAATATATTTCCAATTACCACTCATTCCCATAAAAACATGAATAGGTAAATCATCAATGAATAGTAATAATTCCTTACCTCTTGAATCGGATTTTATAACAAATTCTTTATCAAGAAATTGTGTAGGAACATTTCCTTTTTCAACGTGAAAGGCTTTATTAAATTTGTTCTTGGAATTCTGATTAATAAAATCAGACATTATTCTAACTTCCGAAATCTCTGGCATAGTCATGATATAAAAAGAGTTCAAGTTTGTTTACTTGAACTCTATTATTTCATGCTCATTGAGTGGTCTACGAGGTTCGTTAGAAATTATCTCAAATCTCTTACATTGTTCGGTAATGTATTCAGAGTGAGCTATGTATTTTTCATTAGCGTGTCCTAATGTTAAGTGTAATCCAAAGTATGGATCTCTACTTAAACCCATAAGTTCTCTTATAGACTCTGCTTCTGGACAGTGAACTCTCAACCACCAATGCTCACCATTAGATCTTGGTTCGGTTTCTATGTAGAAATTTATTTCTTTACCATTAAAAAGAGGAGCAAATTGGTCAAATATACCTTTTTCAAATTTATCATTGATAAAAGTAACGTGAGTACCTCTAAGATTCTTATTTAATTCTAGATTGAATCTTTTCTTTAAAAACCAAGCATAGTATCGGTCTAAGTCACAATCAGTTTTGATGATAGCAACTCTTTTCCAAGAGGATTGATTTCTGTGTTTTCTGGTCACATCCTCTGGACTAAATTCTAATATGCCTCTTATCTTGATAACCATACTACAAATATATGGAAAATTTTTGGAATTTCCAAGGTTAAACTCTTAATATATACTTTTACAAAAATAAAAAGTAAATATGCAAAGCGATAATGAAAAATTAATTAAATCAACTAACAATTTATCAACTGATGATGTTAATATGTTGAGAGAGAAATTTATTTCCGAATATGCAAGAAAGAAAGGTTGGGATAAAACTAATTTAAGTCCTAATCAACTATTGGAGATTGTAGAACAAAAAGGATATAAAAATCCAGGTATTATTCTTAGTTAATCTCTGATAGTATCAGATTGAGAGGCTTGTTTTTAAGTATTGCTTTAACTCCAGAATTTAAGGCACCTTCATAATCAGATCTCTGACTATCCCCAATCATAAGTAATTGTTTAGGTTGTAAACCGCTATGTTTTATGACCATTTCAAAGGCTTCGGGTTGGGGTTTTCTGTATCCAATATCACAGGAAAAGAATATCTTATCAAAGTATTTATCAATACCTAAATTAAACACACACTCTTTATATGGAGTAGCAATATTTGATAATAGATAAAGTTTATACTTTTTAGATAGTGTCTCTAATACTTGAATAGTATCATCAAATAAGTGTGTTGACTCAATTTCTAATTTTATATCATGTTCTAATTGTGATGTATATACAAATTGGCCTGGTTTTATTTCTTCTACAATCTCTTGTAGATATGAATAATTTTTGGTCATGACTTTATCCGCCCAATAGTTCATTTCTTCTTTGGTTAGACCTATATTCTTAAATAAGTTTAGATAAGGTCTAGCTTTATACTCGGAGTATAATAAAGTACCATATAAGTCAAGTATAATAGATTTAGTTTGCATACTCGGCGATTTTTGATAGTTTTGTATAGTCTTTACCTAATTTAACATTAGACTTCAAATGTGAATATGGTATATATTGTAGTTCGGGAATAAAATTTATTAAATCCTGTCTATTTCCTATAAAATCATATGACTCATGCTCTTGACAATAACAAGAAGTGCCATCCCAAATTATTAACTTTGGTGTATATCCTTTTTGTAACAACATCTTGTTGATTAAGTCTTTTTCACACTCTATCCAAGTTTTAGATATATACATTTTTTTAGTAACACTATCTTCTGAGATATATGTAAATACACTTTCTGTATATTCATCATCAAGAACTTCAACTTCATCTTCTTCCCAGATGCCACAATCATCATCACCTGGTTGTCTGAATATAGGAAGAGATTCCCAATCAATTTTAACAACGGCTCTACACAATCTAGATAAAAATTCAATATCTTGTATCTCATTGGTTGTGTGTTCATTCCAATATCCAACTGATATGTTTGTACATTCATGAACTAAATCAACAAATTGTGCTGAATCCGTTAATATGCCAGTATCATCTGGTTCCATTTCTAATCCTAGACCGGTTGAATTTAGTTCATCGGCTAATGCTTGAGCAAATTCATCTGAACAACATCTACCACAAAACTGTTCGGTAATAATTGATTTGGTGCCTCTTCGGTCAAATGAGACTACTTTTGTAATGTTCATCCAATCAAAAGTCATTGATAAGTTTGAGCTACCAATACACCCAACTTCCTCACCTATAAAAAAATAATATAGTCCTGGTACTTTTTTCTCAATCATATAGAGTAGAACGGTCATTCCGGCTTTATCATCAGCACCTAAGATGGTTGAGCCATCAGTCATTATCAGATTATCTGTTTGAACGTGTTTAACAGGCTTATCATATTTACAAGCCGTATCTAAGTGGCAAGTAAACATAGTGGTGAAATTATCACCAATTGTCATAAAATAGTTACCATGTTGGTCTTTACTTATTCCTTTTGGTAGAAATTTTCTAATTTTAGATTCTGTTCCATATGGAACTGTCTGACTGGTCAATTGTAGGAACTTTCTTCTAACTCTCATTTATAGAATTGTTATGTATATAAAACAAAGATAAGGATAATTTTTTAATCCTGGTCATTATCATCTAAAAAAATATCAATTTTCTTATCTCGTATATAAGATTTCTTATACTGACTCACTGTAAACTCTTCGTCGGTGTTGATATTTTTAATTAGATATTTATCTGATATTGAACCGAAATCAACAGATGCGATTGGATTTGAAAATCTTTTAAGATTTGATGTTAAGTAGTCTGGATTATCTTTAACCTCATAGAAGTTTCTAATGTAACTACCGGAGTTATCTAACAAAATATCTGATTTGGATTTTGGCGTTACTATGAAAACTATAAGATTTAAACTTGTTAGAAAATTGAAAAAGTCAGTATAATTCTTTAATTTATAGTTAAGGTGAACTACTAACATTTCAACTCTAAAGAGATTCTTTTTAACTTGTTCTTTAAAGTTATCTTCTGTTGGTGATAATCCAAATTTATCTTTACCAAAAGAGAAAGTTAAAACTGTGTATTCTTCTGATAAAAAGTTAGTCAGACTGGATAAACATAGTTCAATTTGGTTATCATTTGATATAAATAAACTTAGTCCTTTGGATAAATCAATCATATAATTATATATAAACAGCAAATATAGGTTATTTATTTGAATATATCAAACAAAATTCAAATATCATTATATAAATAAAAAATAAAAAAATTGCATGCAAAATACTTATATCCCCAAGTTTACATATATAATTCCATTTAAGTATAGGCCTGATAGAATTATTTCTCTAAGAAGAGTAATTGATTGGCTTTCTGGCTTTCAAGGTGTGGATGTTATTGTTGTTGAACAGGATAAACATTCTAAAATTAAAAATTTAAATCTAAGAGCCTCTCATATTTTCATTGAGAGTGAAGTTCCATTTAATAAATCTTGGGCTTATAATGTTGGATTGAGAAGAGCGATGTCGCCGGTTGTTATATTTGGTGATGCTGATTTTATTATGAACCCAGATGATTTAATTGCTTCATTACAATCTTTGGATAATTGTGATTGTGTTATTCCAACTACAAATATTATCAATTTAACTCCACAAGAATCTGTTATTGATATAAATAATATCTTGAATATTAAGAGACCTGGGTTTAAGAATAGCATGGTTGATGGTATATCTCTTTTTAAAAAAGAATCTATATTTAAAATTGGTGGATGGAATGAAGATTTTATCGGAATTGGATATGAGAATAAATTTCAAGATATGAAAATAATGAAAATGTTAAACTACAAACAGATGGAGTTTAATGGGTATCACTTTGGTCATAGTAAGGAACCCTTAGATACTTCACTTGAAGAAAGAAATAAAAAAATTTATGATTTCTATCAAGATGGTGATGTCAATAAATTACAAGGTCATATTAATATTATGGTTCCAAAAATTGGAATGATTAATAAATATCAATAAAAGAAAAAGAGAGTTAAATTAATTTAACTCTTTTTTTTATTTACATTCTACTCTTATTTTCTCATATTTTATAAGTAATTTAAACATTTTTTCATATTCTGATTCAATGTTAATTACTTGTCTTTGTATCCATTTATTATTATTAAAGAACTCAACAACCATTCCGTTTTTTAGGTCTTCTTTTTTCTTTGGGAAAAAGTATCTTTTCTTTTCTACAAATGAAAAAGAAACACCGTTATATAGATAAGTTTTATTTTTTAAGTCGGAGTCATAAATGGCAACACTCATTGGTTTTTCTGTTCCGGTAGATTCTACTTTTGTTGCTATTTCATCGCCTTTATATTTAACTATAACAGCATCTTGGTCAAATTTATCCATTAAATAAATCGCATCAAATCTTAGAGAATCATTATCATCATTAGAGCTTATTGCAATAAAAGATTTTTCATATTTATTCTCATAATATCCGGTTACTGGTATTATGGTATAATCTTTAGAGTATAAAATACTACAAACCTTCTCACAATTTAAATTATTATCTGAAGGTAGATTATCACTTTTTTCTGGTGATATGAGTAAGTAGGAAATATTTGGATCTGATAGGTTAAACATATCAGGTATATATTAAAAAAGATAACCTTATTTGGTTATCTCTTTAACGTCAAAAATATCTATGATATTTTTCTTAGTAAGTTTCTTTATTTTAGAAAAGATTATAATAGCTTCTTCGAGTGTTTCCGCTTGAACTCTATTAATTATCTCAACAACTCTATCTCCTCTTTCTTTTGTGTATAACCCGTAGTTTTTCATTATATTATATTATTTTTTGAAATTCTTTTTCTAAGTTTTTGTGGAAAATCTTTTCAACCACATCTCTATATTTTGTATTACAAATAATACTATCATGTATAGTTATTAAATTTACCTCAGGGTATATATACATGATCTCCTTTACAATTTTGTTAAAAATTAGATTGCTTTCTAAATTTTGAAGGTCATGTGCTAAAATTCTATAATCACCATGTTCTTTTTTGTAGATTTTGATAAATTCATGTATTGTAGGAAATAATGATTTAAATAAATCATCACCTTTGCTTTTGAAGTTCTTACCAAAGAAAACCTTATAAATCATTTCTTTAACATTTTTTCTATCTCTATACTTGGAATTATCCATTAAGTATTGATATAACTTACCATTATATGTCAAAAATTTGAAAAGTTCAAATTCATCAGTATTGACAATTATTAAACCATCGGATTCTATTAACTTACAGAGAAATAATGGTTGACTATTTTTGATATCAATTTCACTGGTTTCTTCTCCATTAATAAGAAGACAATTTTTTCTAATAAAAGATTTTAAAATAGTAAAATTTGTGTGCATTCTGCCATAGTTATCAAAGTGATAGAATATGTGTTTATCATTTATACATTCAACACTATACTTATTTCTATTATAGATATCTACATCTTGTAGAGTTGAATCTAAGAAAAATATAGCCTTATCAAATTGAATTTGAACATGAAATAAATCATCAACTAATTTTCTCTTTACATCTGGATTGATTGTATTACTGTCTATATCTTGTTTCTCAATTAAAGATACAGCATTCTTGTATTTCTTTAATAGGATTGAATCCTCATTTTTATATCGAGTGATTTTACCATTAATAATCTTTTCATTTAATTTATAAATTCTGGCATTTTTACCTTTTTGGTGCTTTTTTACTAGTTTAAGAATGTCTTTAGAAACAAGATAGTCCATATAATAGTTATATAGATAACCATATTTTTCTTTAAGAACTACTGATGATAGATTAAATAAGTTATCTTTCTTGAAGTAATATTTAAGTAATAAATTGTGTGTGATATCAATTAGATAAGCTGTTTTAAGCTTAGTTTCTTTGTATGTGAAGTTTTTATTAAGAGATTCTTGAATTAGAAGTTCGGGTAGAAATTGAACACTGTATCTTTTTGACTCTAACTTTTTTCTTATGTTGTATTTAGATTTCGGTTTATACTCTTTTACTTGGATCATACAATTATAATGTAATTTACCGAAATTGTTTTTAATATTTTATTTAAGATTTTAGTCAACTTTTCTCTTCTCTTATATTTCAATAAAATACTCCAATTATTTGGTTTTGATATAAGAGCAGATGGCATTAAATTTTAGATAATATTTTTTTAATTCGGTGTCTTCTAACTGTTAATAAAACAAGTAAACTCTCCAATCTTTGGACTAAATCAATCCCGTGTTGTTTCTCTAAGTCTTCAATCATAGTTTTTGTTACAGTTGCATTTACTGTAAATAATTCGCCTATATTACTTTTTTTCATATTCTCCCTTTCCGCCTTTGTTACCTTTCTTCTTTTCTTCTTTACCTTTTTCTAATTCGGTATATACATCTGGGTAAACATTTTCTTCCGCATCCACATCATATTTAACATCAAACCATTGTGAGAAGTCAATTAGTCCACTTCTGGTTAATTCAATCTCACTTTTTTTGTTAAAGAATTCATCAATTTTTTCTTGTATCATTTGTACAAAATTGTTAAATATGTTAATTGTTCCTTCTGTGAATACGCCAATTGGTTTCTTTCTCTTCTTATTGAAACTACCTAAAATTACTTTGAAAATATATTCAAACTTTTTATCCTCTGAAATGAATTGTTTAGTCATTTTATTTGGAATCAACTCTGTGTTAATTCTAAATTTATCTTTATCAAAGAATTCGGGTACAGTAAATTGAAAATTAGCAATATCATCTTTTACTTCCGATAAGTACATATTGAATAACTTACAAATTAAATAGATATAAACTTCATCTCTTTTATTTCCCTTTACTTTAATTTGATTAAAGTCTATTGATTGACAGAAATTCAAGAAATTAACTAATATAAGTGTGTAAATTTCAACAAAGTCTGTTGAGTTTGTGTCCGATATTCTTTTATATAATGGATTCAAAATTTCAAATGATACATCTTTACCATCAATTCTTATTATTAACTTCTCAACATTTTTTTGAAAGTCTTCATTCATCAAAAATGAATTTTGAGTTTGTGGACTTAATATTTTATAGAAGAAGTAAGAAAATGACTTCTCGCCAAATACATATTCTAAGTCTGACTCACTTGTGTTTAAGAAATATTTAATTGCTTCTATAACTTTTTCATTTAGTTTGCCTTTGAAAATTACCGGAATTACATCAACATCAAGTAATCTAGCATATTCTTCTAATTCATCAATGGTATAATCAAATTTGTTACCTTTGCAGATAGAAGTTAAGACTAAATTATTTTTAGGAACTCTATTGTATTCAATATTTGCTGGTTGATTATCTGGGAAAAATTCAAAACAAAACCACCATTTTTTATTAATCAATCCTTTAACTCTGTTATCAAGATTATTAAAAAAGCTAATAGCATTATTATAATAATTTTGCATAGCTAAATCAATCATATTGATAGGATCCGATGATAATGATTTTGATTTAATTGTAAAATTGGAACCATTCCAGTTTACATATATTTTACTACCTTGTATATCTTCAAATATTATTATCTCATTATTAAAGATATCATTTAATACAGACTCGTCTTGAATTTCGTTAAGTTTCATTAGTTTAGACATAAGCTTTATAGTTGAAAGTTAAATTTTTGTTTTTAAGTAACTTTTATTGTCCTTCAATTTAATATATATAAAATATGAAGAACGCCAAAATCAAAAAATTTACCGAGCTATCTAAAGATATAGAACAAAATCTACTTGAAGTTGATATTGAAAGTTTAAAATCTGGAGAATTTGAAATATAACGGCCATGATAAAAAAACCTGGCCATTCAATGACATCGCCTGCAACACAAGCGGTGATAAAATTAAGAATAGTTGATATATATCAAGGGTTATCATATTTAAATAAAGTTATAAATAAATGAGGTATATAAAAGAATATAATGAATATCACCCAAATGAAGATACGGTTAAGAGATGGTGTGACTATTTAGATAATAATTATCCAATCAAACATGATAGTGATAAATTTATAGTGATAGATGATAAATCATATTTTTTAACTGGAATTTTATTTAATAAAGGTAGATTGGTCAATAAAATATTTTCGGATATATTCTATTCAGATAAAATGAGTGGTTCGAAAATAGATAGACCAAGTTTGAGAAAGGCTATTAAAAATTGGGTTGATATAAATAGTGATAAATCCGTAAATGAAAATTTAGATAAATTAAATTTTAAGCCTATTATAGAAAGTTTAAGTAATCAAAAAAAAGAATACTACTATCGAATATCAGCTCCTAAATATAATGAATCGGTTGAATATGATGAAAATCCATATAATATGTTAAATAAAATTCGCAATTTAATTTCACCGAGTAATCCAATTTATAAATCAGTAAATAACGATGATAATGTAATATCATTTACTGTTAATAAAAAGGTATTAGATGATTATCCTGATCGAATGCGTGGTGATGATTTAAGCATTAAGTTTATAAAGGATGAATATTTTAGAGTAAAATATATTAGTAGAAATGCTTTTAACTTTAAGTACTTCGAGTGTGACCAATTTGAAGGTCTTATTCAGTTACTTAAAGATATGGGATTAAAATTAAATGAAAGAGTTATGGAATCTAAATTAGATAGACCAAATTATAAAAAATTGGATATTGATGGATTTATAGTATATCAAGGAAAAGACGCTAAATCAAACGATTATGTGACATTTGAATTATCAGATGATGAAGACTATTGGTTACATGCTCATAACTTCCCAGGATCACATTTATTAATAAAAATAAAAGATAAATTACCACAAATTGAAACTATTAAAAAAGTAGCTGAACTCGCTGCTAAAAACTCAAAAGCTCCTAATGGAGATGTTGTAGTAGTTTGGTGTAAAAAGAAATTTGTAAAAAAGGAAATATCAATGAATATTGGTCAAGTAAAAGTTGATTACATTAATTCAAATAAAATAACTATTGTAAAATGAATTTTGTAGATTTTAAAATAGCATCGAATACTATATTTAATAATAAATATGATTACACAAAGTCAATTTTCATTAATTTAAAGGTACCTATTATGATATCATGTCCAAAACATGGAGATTTTAAAAAAATGCCATATCAACATATCAACAGAAAAAGTGGATGTAATTTATGTTATAAAGAAAATAGAAAAAATAATAAATCACATAGAATTTATTTTAAGGATATTTTAATAGAATTTAGAAAAGTGCATGGATATAAATATGAGTATAATGAATTATCATATATTAATACATTAACAAAAATTGAAATAACTTGTAAAAAACATGGTATATTCAAGCAGACCCCAAAACAACATAAAAATGGATATGGATGTCAGATATGTGGTGGTTCTAAAAAGTTATCCAATGATGATTTCATAAACAATAGTAAAAATATACATGGTGATAAATATGATTATTCAATTACTAAATATGTAAATATTAACACAAAAGTAAAAATAATATGTAATAAACATGGTGAATTTTATAAAGTGCCAAAATTACATTTGAGTGGAAGTGGTTGTCAAAAATGTAATATTAGTTCTGGTGAGAATTTAATATTAAATATTTTAGAAAAATATAAAATAGAGTATATCTATCAAAAAAAATTTGACAATTGTAAATTCATTAAAAGTTTATTTTTTGATTTCTATATACCTAAGTATAATATTTGTTTAGAGTTTGATGGTGAACAACATTTTAAGCCAATTGATCCGTGGGGTGGATATAAAAATTTAGATGTTATTAATAAAAGAGACAATATTAAAAACAATTGGTGTTTAGAAAACAATATAATTTTGTTTAGATTTTCAGATAAGAAAACTTTAGAAGATGATATGATAGAAAAATTCATATTAAAAATAGGTATGAATCCTGGACAAGTTAAGGTTGATTATAACAATGCTTATGAAATAACCGTATCTAAAAAATAATATATACAAGTGAAGGCAGTTTATTTGACTAAAGGAGCATTAGATATTTTTGATGAAATGGGATATTCACATTTCTTTAGAAAAATAATAAACGGTCTTCAAGCTTCAATGAATAGAAGTGATGTTCCTTCTTCACAAAGAGTGACTTTGGGAAAAGAAAATATGACTTCTGATTTATTAAAGCAAGTTTTAGGAAATGATTATGTGAATGAAGATGATTTAGAAGCATTTGTACACATCTTCAATGAAAAGGCTAATAAAAAGGAAACAAAAAAAGAAATGGGATTTTACAAAAACCAACAAATAGAACAACAAAGTGGTCCAACTTTAATTAAGTTCACTGATGATTTCTGGCAAATGCTAGATAAGATAAGACCTGGTAGTGATATTGTTTGGGATTTATACTCTTTGGATTCTAACCCAGATATTAAAAATGTAATGGGTATTACAGAATTAGACATTTCGGATAAAGAATGGTATTTTGATATTAAGACCGGATCTAAACCTGGTCAAATTAAAGTGGCTCAGTTTATTAGATACTTCTTCAAAGAAAAGTTTACACAAGACCAAATTTTTAAATTTACACAATCTTATAATAAAATTATTGGCAAAATATCGGGTAAAGAGTCTAAAGTTGGTAACCTAATTACACCAAGAGAGTTTAAGTACGAACCAAGTAATGTTAGAGAAACATTTATTTCACTTGTTACCGAAACTTATCCGATGGGACATGAGGAAGAAGTTGTTCCTTTTATAACACCTGGATTAACAAGAGATAAATATGGTAATTATTACACAATAATTGGTAACTCCGATACCGCTTTTACTTGTCACCTAGATACTGCTTCTAGAACAAAAGATAAAGTTGGATTAGTTGGATATAAAAAAGATGGTCAAGATTTTATAATGACGGATGGTACTTCTATCTTAGGAGCTGATGATAAATCAGGAGTTGCTATTCTTATGTATATGATTGATAAACAAATACCCGGTGTATATTGGTTCTTCTATGGTGAAGAAAGAGGTGGTGTTGGTTCTGGTAAAGTTGCAATGGACTATGATTCGTATGAATTTATGAAGGGTATTAAGAAAATGGTATCTTTTGATAGAAGAAATTACTATTCGGTAATCACATCACAGATGGGTATTCCTTGTTGTTCTAATGAATTTGCAGAGTCTCTTTGTAAAGAATTAAATAAAAGTGGATTGAAATTAAATTTAGATCCAACTGGTGTATTTACGGATTCTGCTAATTTTATTGATATGATTGGAGAGTGTACTAACGTATCGGTTGGTTATTTTAATGAACACACAGATGATGAATTGCAAAATATTACTTATTTAGAAAGATTGGCTCAAGCTTGTGTAGCAGCTAATTGGGATAAATTAGAGGTTAAAAGAAAGATCGGATTTGATGATGCAATTGCTAGAAAGTATAATAGATTAATCAAGCAATTTAAGAAATCAATTTTCTATAATGTTGATAGTATAAAAGGTGAGAATGGTAAATTAGTTATTGATTTAGAAATAAATGATAATGATATTAATCACTTCTATAAAGACTTAACACAATTACAACAATTGTTTACTACATATAAATTAGATCCAGATATTAAATTCTACGATGATCATATAAAAATAGAACTTGAATAATGAAACTAAAAAACTATAAAGAACTTCTAAATGAAGAACGCGGAGAAGAGGATGAATTTGATAATACATCAGATAGCTCTGATTTTGGTGATAGTGAATACTATGGTGGGGAAGATGAAGAGTCTATGTATGATGATGAGAATGATTATGATGACGAAGATGAAGAAGACTACGCTCGTAGAGACAATGATCCAACATCCGATGATGTTTTAGAACATTTAGCTTCTTTAATTAGGCAAATGATTAAGTTGGCTAATATTGAGAACTATTATGTTACTACTGATGGATATGATTTAAGTATTCAGTTTGTTTTGAACAAAACTGAGAGATTTAATAAATTAATGAAAATTATGGGTTTATTGAAGAAGTTAACAACTGATACACTTATTCAATATGAATCCGAAATGGATTTATGGGAAACTAAAGAAGGTCATCCATTATTAACTGTTGATTTTTACTATGATAGTAAAAAGAGTGGTTCATTTAAGAAAGATGATGTTCCATTTTAATTTTTAAAAAATTAAACTTTTTTTGATTTTTAGGATATTATATATATCTTTGTAAAAGTAATTAACACGGGGGTGATTAGTATTGATTCGTAGGGTAAGGTTAATTATGCAGGCATCGGATGATATCTAACCGATTAAATCACGGTATCAAACGCTTTAAACGGCAAAACAACTGAAGTAGCAGGCAAAGAAGATTTAGTATTTGCTCTACGCAACAACATCTTAAAGGCAAACGAAGTAGCTGTATTAGCTTAATAGGTTTCCAACAGTAAGAACTCTGTAAAAGTTCCGAGAAAGTTTAGGTTTGAAACTCGTAAAAATAAAAATTTATATTTTGAAGAATTTAGAAAAATTCTCTAAGCCTGTGAATGAATAATTTGCGTTAACTAAGGAAGACTCGGTTTCGTCACCGACACCTCCACAAATCAAACCCACTTAAAAATTAAGTGGGTTTTTTAATACATTATGAAAAAATATATCTACAATAAGGAATTGAAGTTTTGTTAGTAAAAAACTAACAAAACATAATGAAAAAGAGAAATAAACAATTTCTTAAAGAGAAGGAATACCTTCGCCTTAAAAAAGAGTTGCGCGAAAATAGAAACGCACAACGTAACCTTGGATGGATAGAACTTCCAGAACCAGAGTTTATTGGTTATATTGCCAAACTTGAACCACGTCAAGATATCCAAAACCGTCAAGATGATTGGGTTTTTTGGACTATCTGTGATAACTTTAGTACTACTACATTTGCTCGTAGAATTGAGTTATTTGACTGGGATAAAAAGAAGACTTTTTCAATTTATCACAAGCCACACATTTCAAGTATCAGTCAATATGCTTATGATTTACTTCCTTCTCAAGTACAAAAACACTTCAAGGAAGACCCATACACCCGTAGATGGGGTATTTGGTACTATTGTACTGTTCCTAGCTTTTATTGGGATATTACCTATATCAAAGAATATAGAACTAAAGTTAAGTTAATTGATGAAATTCTTCAACAAGAAGAATCTGAATTAGAATCTAAGCTTCTTCATAATTTTTATGATGAGAAAAGAAATTATCACAATGCTCCTAAACACTTTAGAAAAACTTTGAATCGTTCTCAAAGAGCAAAATCAAAACAAACTTTACATAACATCATTTATAAGAATAAAGATGTAGAATTTGTAGATAATTACAAGAGTGCAAATTGGCTTTGGTGGTAACTATATGTTACAAAAAATTAATCTATAATCTATAATTAAAAAATATTTATAATATGTCGGTTATTTCATACTTTGGAGGCAAATCCTCAAATGTTTTCATAGAGTTTATTAACTCAAAAATACCAAAAGATGGTAGTATTAAAACTTATTTAGAACCATTCTCTGGTTCAATGGGAACGTATATGGACGATGATAATCTTAAATTTGATACAGTTATCTATAATGATAAAAATCGTCACCAGGTGAATCTATACAAGTGTTGTTCTGAACCTGAAAAGTTTTTGTTATATCTGGAAAAATTTAAAATGAGTGTATTAAAAACGGATGAAACCGATCCAATAAAAAAGTGGAATTTCTATAAAGAAATCTATTCAAAATATACCAAAAATGATTTCTTAGATAATATGGATTTTGAAATTGGTGACTTTAAAAAAGCATGCATGTATGCTTTTCTAATAACATCTTCCTTTTCAAGCGTGTATCCAAAAAGTGGTGGTTTCACAGGGTATAAAAAGGATAAAGACCGCCTAAAATTAGAAGTTCTTATTTCTAAATTAAAGAAAAATACTTATACTCAAAAGTTACAGTCAATCACTGAGTTTTATAATATTGATTTTGAAGATTTAATTGCTAAATATGATTCAGAAGATACTTATTTGTACTTAGATCCACCATATGCTCGATTTGATGAGACTAAAGGTGAAGATGATGCTAAGAGATTATTTTGGTATGGTGCTGATAAAGATGGTGTATTTGGACCAGCTTCTCACAGAAGATTGTTGGAGTTGTTAAAAACAACTAAGTGTCGTTGGTCACTTTCTTACTATTATTTTCCTTTATTGGAAGAGTTGTTACCAAGAGACCAATATGTTTGGACTGAGAAAGAAGTATTTAGAAGTTCAGCACAAGGTGGTAATAATGCTGATACAAAGAAAGAACAAGCAAAAGGTCTTGAGATGTTAATTCTAAATTACGATCCAACTACTGGTAAAAAATTAACTAATAACGATGTATCCACTACCGAAGCAAGTTTATAAACATTACAAAGGAGGTACCTATGAAATAATTTCAATGGCGGTACACACAGAGACACAAGAAAGATTGGTTGTGTATAAATCATTGAACTTTGGTTCAGTGTATGTGAGACCATATGAGATTTGGAATTCCGAATCAGAAGATGGCGAAAAAAGATTTACTTTAATAGATGCAAATTAATTCAGAATTATTAAAATTAGGAGTGTTGGATAAAAGACTCCCGGTATCACAGAAAATACAAGTATCTATGTCTATCACTAGAGATGAAATGGTATCACTTCAAAACGCATTTAATCTAAAATTAGATATTGATGCGAAATATAATTCTTTATTGTTACAAGAATTGTCTCAATCATTTCATAAAGAAATATTTAAGGAAATGAATTCCACAGAAGAATTCTTAGATGTTATGAATTTATCTGAATCAGATGGTGTGAATGTACTTTATCATTATTTAACAGAAAATAACTTTGATTTTATCATTTGTTCATCTCAAATTGGAATGTTTGCTCAAGAATCTGTTTTATTCCACAATGAATCTATAAATAAGGTAAGTAATAGTAATACTTTTTATAAATTAGGTGAAATTGAAGGTATATCTGTTTATATAGATGCTTTCAAGCGATGGGATGATAAGACAATCATTTGTGGTAAAGAAGACTCATTTAATTATAATTATGATATTGATGAACCGGTGGCTTCAAATATTACCACTACTTCGTTGAGTGGGCCGAAATTTATATCACAATTAAATTATCAAATTGTTTTAGATAAAAATAACTTTATTAATCTTCATTATGTGAATGAATTTAATGCTAAATATGTTCAAATTAATAGAGATAGAAAATTAGATGAATTATTATGATTGCAATTGGATCTGACCATGCTGGTTATGAAATGAAAGAAGCCTTAATTAATTGGATTTCCGAACAAGGAATCCCTGTAATTGATTTTGGACCGGAATCTACTGAAAGTGTAGATTATCCAGATTATGCACACGCTGTTACTGCCTCAATTTTGGATGAAGAATCTGTTATTGGTATTCTAATCTGTGGCACTGGAAATGGTATTTGTATGACTGCGAATAAATGGAGAGATATTAGAGCTGCTCTTTGTTGGAATAGTGAAATTGCTTCACTGGCTAGACAACATAATAATGCTAATGTTTTGTGTTTACCTGCTAGATTTATTTCAATTGAAGAAGCAATTGGAATAGTAGAGGTATTTTTAGACACTGAATTTGAGGGTGGTAGGCATGAAAAAAGAGTTGATAAAATCAACCCTTCTATATCTATTTAAGATTTGTATTTTCCACCATTTCTTTTTCTTTTACAAAATTGTTTTTGAGAAAAGCCTTTGGGGTTTGAACAGTTGATGGTCTTCTTATATTTAGTTGACCATCTTCTTTTCATACCCTTTCTTGGTTTATTATAACTCTCGGTTATAAAGTCTTCATATGTTAAAATATTTTCCATAGTTATTAACTACATTCTGGACAATCTACTCTACCTGATCCGTCACAATTATTACATTCTTCTCTACAATTTCCTCCGCAATTATCACAGTTATTTCTACCGTTACCACCACACTCATCACATTCTTTCTTACCTTCACCATCACAAGATGTGCATTCAATTTTACCTTTACCATCACAGTCTGAGCAATCATCATCACCATCTTTTCCGGTGCCATCACAAGATGAACATTCTTCTTCTCCTTCACCATCACAACTTGAACAATCTACTTTACCATGTCCATCACATTCACCACATTCAATATCTCCATCACCATCACATTCTGAACATGGGAAATCACCATCACCTTCACAATCTGGACAATCTACTCGATTATCCCCACCACAATAGTCACACTCATCACTATTAGAATAACCACCACCGGTGTCTTCTAATAAATAGTAATCACCCATTGATTCGGTAGATAATGTTCCACTATCTGGATTATAATATTTAAGAGTATCTAAATAAGGATATTTACGATACCCACCTTTACCAACTTTAACCACTAATGTTCCCATTCTAACAACTGAACCATCTGGTGAAACCATATCATTACTAGTCATGTGATTGTTATTTGGCTTATAGTACCAACCTTTAGACTTAGCGTATAATCTAAACAACTCAACATCAGACTCATTGTGTGTGTAGATTCTATCCATATAAGTAATTCCTTCAGGTGATTTTAATTTCCAAACTAAAGCTCTACCTTTTATCTTTTGACCATCTTCTGTTTTGAGTATTAATAATTCGCAAGAATCTTGATTACTTGTATAAATCTCAAAGAAACTTGATGATACACCAGACATACAAGATCCACTTAAAGTGCCTTTATTTCTCCCTAATTCATAATTATTATAGTTATACCAATGAGCAATATCATCACCTTTTACTAATTCAAAATATCTAAAAACATCATTCATTTTTTCAATTTCAGCTTTGAAAAGGTTAACAAATTTTTCTATATCACTATCTGTAAAAGTAGCACCACCGGCTGTTAAGAGACCTTTAATTCCTCTACCAATTCTTATTTTCTGACGACCTTGTGTAAATGGTAATTTACTTACATCTTCATATTTAATTTTTTCCTGGTTGATAACTGATATACCATCTGGAAATTGTATTTTAAGATATGTTTTTCCAGATGATGGTCCAACTGCTTTCGATAAAACCTCACCTTTTGTTCCTACTTCTGGTCTGTACATTCTATCACCAGTTGGTTGATAGTCTAATAAGTTGAATATTGCTGCATTCGATGGACCGTGTGTTAATATACCACCATCGCCATTATAAATAGCAAACTTTTCTAAATTTTCAGGACTTAATATTTGTTGAGCTCTTCTATCTGGTATAAAAGAAATTTGTTCTTTATCATCAGATACATCAATATAGTTATTAGCTACAGTTAAGTCTTTACTTTCAATATCTTGTAAAGCTTTAGCTATTGGAGAATCTATTTCTTTGAGTAAATTCTTAAATTTATCAGAATAAATCAAAGTAGATTCTAATAATAACGATTCAAATAAAAAGTCTTTGTATTTCTTTAGCATTTTTAAATTTCACTTTTTAACCAGTCGTAAACTTGGTTTATATCTTCTTTTGCAGCAGCCATATGGTCTTCAGCCCAATCATGTCCATTTTCTAATAATTCATCTATCACATCTCTATCCATTTCCAACATTTCTTCACAACACTTAGAAATGTTTTTAAGATTAGCAAAGAACATATAATTGTTACCACCACCGTGCTCTACACCACTAACATCTAAATGTTCATTTAACCCTTTATTCATTAAAAAGTTATAAACATGACTAACTAATTCTTTAGTTACTGATATATGGTCTTCAGCCCAATTATGACCCTCATTTAATAGACTATTTACTTGTTCTTCTGGATACTTTGATAATTCACAAGACAATCTATGAACTGTTTGTAGATTACCAAAAAACATATATGATTTAACATCTTCATTATTTTCATAACTAACCATTTCATCACTATAATCAACATCAGATGAACAAGTACAATCTTCGCATCCACAAGGACATCCCATGTCACCAGTACAATCATCACAACATCCACACCCACCTTCAATTTCATCTTCCATTGGTGTATCAACTTCCATATTTTTATTTAATTGTGGAATTTGTGGATTATCAACAAAACCAGCTCCGAAAGCTTCAAATGATTTGATTATCTTTGATTCTTTAACTTCTGTGTTGTTTTGAAATTTATGATTAGGATTTACTTCATCATCGGCAATTTTAAATTTATGAGATGGTTCTTTAACATCACCTAGTGAGTCAATTTTATCATTTACCTCATCTTTAGATAAGGTGTCCATTTTATGTGTAACTTTATTATACTTCATCTTAGTTAAATTTGGTAAATTATGGACATTATCCTCATTATCCATAAATGAACGTTTAACATCACCTAACTCTTTCTTTTCAGCACCAGCATTTGCGGTGAAATCACTAAAATGTTGTATTCTAATGTTTGGAGTTTGATAGTTTTGTGTATTGTCTTTTCTCATAGTTATTGAGTTATTTTATATATGTATATATTATTTTTATTATTTCAACTTTTCATCTAATATTTTGGCAATATTACTACCAATGATAAAGTGTATATTATTTAATGTATCATTTGTAACAGTTTTATATTCATCTAAGAATCTAAATTGAAATTTATAAGTATCAATATCATCATCATTTTTTCTTTCTATTTTAGAAATAGATAACTGAATATTATAGTTATTATTAATATTGATATCAAAATCAAATGTGGTTTTATCACAAGGTTGAGTTTTGAATTTAGGATCATAAATAACATCAAAAATACTGTAATCTGTAATCTTAGCTCTTTTCATATAGTAATTCAAGAACATAGCCGGTGCTTCGATAAAATCGGAAAGAATTTGAATATCTTCACCAAAATCATTAGATTTAATAATATCTTCAATTTTATTTTTTAAGTCTATTACATTTTTGAACTCAACTTTATGGTATATACAATTGATATCATATAAATAAATAAAAGAATCATCAATGATATTTTGTTTTTTTAAATCAGTCTTAAAAATAAATTTGGTGTGTATAATTAAAGTATCTTCAATAGAAAGATTATGTATTGATATTACTAATTTATAAAAGTCTTCATTTTCCGACATTTCATAAACAGTTTCAATAGAGCTAACTTTACCCTCTTCTTCTTCAAAAGTGAGTTTGAAGGTTTCTTCAATTTCTTTTATCTTAATATTTGACATAATTATTTAAATTGTTTATCATATGCTTTTCTTCTTACATCCATAATTCTTTGGATATATCCATTTCTTCTCAATAACTTGAAAACTAAATTCTCAATTGAGTATTCTCCTTCTCTATCTAAACCAGCTTGTCTACCATCTTTAACTTTTTTCCAAACTTTTTTAAGTTTTTTCATCAATTCATCATATTCAACACCTGATTCATAATCCTCTTCTAATTCTTTAACCGTAGTCATAATATCAGAAGCTTTCTTTCTAATTAAATCTTCATCTGGTGTAAAATCTTCTTTGCTTGGTTTCTTAATCCACTCATCATTTAATAATGAGTAAACACCACCCATTCTACCACCTTCAATAGCACCGTGTAGATCTTCCTCATCTTGAACAGCAATTTCCACATCAAATCCTTTGATTATAATATCATGTTGTTCATTCCAAACTTTCTTTGCGTAATCTACCATTTTTTCAACTAATTCGTGGTCTTCATTGATATCATCAAATTTAACAATGATGTGTAAATCAACATCACTATATTCTGACCAATTGTAGTTACATAACGAACCACAGAAAGCAATATCTACAATTTTAGCAGATAGTTCTAATCCTTCATAAAAGTCTTCACCAATTCTAATTAGTTGTTCTCTAATCTCTTCATTCAATTTATCATTATCATCCCAAACATCACGGTTTAAGTCATCTTTAAGATAAAAAGATTTAATTGGTTCAAATTGTGCTTGAACAAAATATTCATTGAACTTTTTAAGCATAGTTTCTCGGTGGATAATTTTAATATATATATTAAAATCAATACACTTAAAATTGTGATTAAAGGTTATTATCAGTTTTTATTGGAATCTGTTCTATTTACTTCTGGATATTTCGAAGAAATATTGAAGAAAATTGACGATAAAATCGCCCAAGATTTTTTAGAGTTAGTTAATAAAGACATTAAAACTCAGTATAATGCCATAGACCTATCAGATACTAATGATAGATTACATTTTGTATCAGATAATCAATTTCAAAATAAAATAAAATCTGGTATTAATCCTTTAGATTTATTCTCGGATAAAAATAATAAAACTAATATATCCAGAATTATTAGACAGATTCTCAAAGATAATGGTAAAGAATACACTGATGCCGAATTAAGTAAGTTTGTTGATAAATTCAAAGCTGCTTATAATACACTTAAAGCTAAAAAGGAAAAGAAAGACCCAATCAGATTGGTTAAAGGTGAGGATATTAGATTTTGGTATTTAGGTGATAATTATTGTGAAAAAACATCAAGTGGATATGGCACACTCGGTAAGTCTTGTATGAGATATGAAGAGTGTCAAAAATACTTAGATATTTATGTTGAAAATCCTAGTGTTTGTAATCTTTTAATATTAACTAAATTTGAAGATGGTGAAGAAAAACTTGTGTCAAGAGCTTTACTTTGGCAAACTGATAAAGGACCATATTTAGATAGAATTTATTATACCGATTCTTCTGAAGAAGAAATGATGTTGAATTGGGTTAAGGAAAAAAATTGTGAATTATCCTTTAAGAAATATTCTGGTAGACTTATAGTGCAGTTAGAGAGTGATACTAAAGAATATAAATATTATCCGTATATGGATACTATGCCTTATTATTATACAGTGAATAAAAAGCTGTATAATTATGAGCCGAGTGTTGATGTTAAAAGAGAACTTTTATACTGTCAAGATACTGGTGGTGGTTTTGATAGGCAGAATCTAGTTTATTGTGAGTGGATAGATGAATCTTATCCAGAAGAAGAAGTAATTTGGTCAGAGTATCATCAGTCTCACTTACCTATGAATAATTGTTGTTGGAGTGAATATCATAATTCAGAAATATGTGATGGAGATAGTGTTTATTCTGAAACTTTATCAGATAACTTACCAAAAGATGACTCTGTTGAAGTTTATATAAGTTCAAGAGATACAGATTGGTTTCCAAAAGATCATGATTTAATTGCTGAAGATGAAATGGATGGTAGTTGGTACTTGAAATCACTTATGAAAGAAATAAATGGTAGATGGTATCATAAAGACTATGTGAAATGTGTTTATGAGGTTAAAAAATCTGATATATCAAGATATAAAGAAATATTCTCAATTGATGATGATGTTGAAAATGAAGATTGTATAGCTACTTCTGATCTTATTAAGTTCTATCAATTAAGTATAAAAGATGATTCTACTCAATTTATTTTAATAGATGATTATTATAAAAAAGTTTATATGAACGTGCATTATGTTGAAATGTTAAAATCATTAGAAGAAAAAGAAAGTTCTGATGATGTTATAGAAGAATTGGAATCTGCAAACTTTAGACTAAAAGATAGTCAAAATTTCTATTCTAATAATAATACAATAATTGATAATGGTGGATTTAGTAATGCACTAAAAATATTTAATGACTCTTTGGATATTAAAGTAAAAGGCAATAACACTATATTTGATTTGGCATTTTTATCAGCTGAGAATATTTATAGAAATCATGTTCAATCAAATTTACTAAAAGTACAAATTAAAAAAATATTTGAGAATTCACTAATTGAATTTTGTGAAGGTGTTAGTGAGTATAATACAAAATATCCAAGTTTTGATAAAGATAGATTATCAAAATTCATTAAGATGTTTGAGATAGTATTTCCAGAATATAATGATGAAGATGAAATCAATTATTATCTACAGATGACTTCTGCTACCTTAGAATATTCCTTTAGATTAATCTATAATGAAATAAAAGGTAAAGAATTTTCAATTATTCAGGCACTTAGATATTTTACTAAAAATCCAAACAAACTACCAGTAGAATAATATAAATAAAAAATATTATTTTATAAAATGAATAAACCTGGAGTTTTTAATCCCTTTCCGGATAGAAAAGAAATTCAACAAAATTATGTTAATAGCTTAGTTGAACAAGCTAAGTCAATTGATTTAGATAAAGTTGATTATAGTGGTGTTGATTTTAAACCAAGAAATGAAATAGTAGAGGCTCAGAAAGTTTACTTTTGGATTAGAGTATATCTAAATGAGGAAGTAGATATTAAACCAGATACAAATGTCAATATTAAATATGTTGTTTCTGGTGAAACATTAGAAACCAAATTTATTTGTTATGCTAAGAAAGGAGCAGAGAAAGACATGGATGAAAATGTTATCAACTATAACCCAGAAGATGATAGAAGAGTGCTTTGTCTAATGATTGACTCTGAAAGAATTGATAAAAATAGTGATGATATTCCTTTTATTAGAAGCTTATTCCGTGTTGGTAAATATTATGAGGCACAGATTCTAAGAAACTCTGATTTAATGGTCACTGACTCAAGTGGTAATAAGTTAGATTTTTTCGATATTGATTTCTAAAACTCAAACCCTCTCTAAAAAAGAGGGTTTTTTATTTTAAAACATGAACAATATGCAGATTTCATGATATAAAAACAAAAGTAAAAATAAATTAATGTTAGTAGATACTCAATATTTAGGCAATAGTAAGCGATTAGTAGTAAGTTATGTTGATAAAACCGGCGATATAAAACTAAAATATTACGAATGGGAGAATCCCAAAAAATATATTGTTTGTGATGATGATGATAAAGACCGTCATCCAACATTCAAATCTTGGGATGGTAAGAATGTTAAACACGAGGAAGTGAATACTCCAGATAGATATGCTATCTATGAGTTCTTAGATTCTCTTCCAGAAAAGGAAAAAGAAGAGATATTTGAGTATAATCTTCCAAATATCTACTTTGTCGATATTGAGACTGAGATTGTTGATGGTTTTCCTGATGCTGAGACAGCTCCCACAAAAGTTCTATCTATTTCAATTGTATATGATGATAAAATCATTCTACTTGGATTAAAAGATATGCCAGAAGATATGCAACAGCGTATTAAAGATAATACTAATAAGTACTTTGCTAAGTTTGGTTCTAATTATAAACTAAAATATATCAAATATGAAGATGAATTTGATATGATGTATGCTTTCTTTTATAAGATGATTCCAAAAATGCCACTCATCACTGGTTGGAACTTTATTAACTATGACTGGGTTTATTTGGTAAACCGTGCTAGAAAACTTAAAAAGTATGTAAATGGTAGAGAGTATGATATTAATCCAGCAGTTGCTTCTTTAACAAAAAGATTAAATAAGGTTTGGATGTCAAATGAAGAAATGCCAGCTCATAGAATGATTTTTGACTATATGCAGTTGTATGAAATCTGTGACACATCAATTAAAGTAAAAGAATCATCTTCATTGGATTTCGTGTCTAGTAAGTTAGTTGGGGTTGAAAAGATTAAATATACAGGTTCACTACAAAGATTGTATGAGGATGACTTTGAAACATTTATGTACTATAACGCGGTTGACTCCGTGTTAGTACAAAAGATACATGAATCCAGAAACTATATCTCAATTATTTATGCGATTTCATCACTTGCGCAAATAAAGATTGTGGATGTTATCTCACAGATGAATAATGCACTTGGTTCTTTAGCTATTACAGAGGGTGTTCTCAGAAATAGATTTCGTGAACAAGAAAATATAGTTTTATTTAGAGGTGATAAAGAGCCTGGTGAAAATGTTGGTATTGCTGGTGGTTGGGTAAAAGACCCGGTGACTGGTATGAATCAGTGGGTAGTTTGTTATGACTTCGCTTCTCTATATCCTACAACACAAAGACAATTCTTTATAGCTCCGGAGACATTTGTTGGAATACAAAATCCAAATAATAAAGAATATTGTGATAATGGTATTCAAATTGATAAATCAAAACACGTTGTTTGTGTTAATGGTGTTGTATTTGAAAAGAGAAATTCACCAACTCTTAAAATGTTGGAAGATGTTTATGCTGATAGAAAGAAGAATAAGAAGATTATGATGAAGAAAAAGGATGAGTTGAAACTTGTTCTAGATGAGATTAAAATGTTAGAAGCTGAGTTATAATTATTTAACTTTAATTCCCTCAAATTCAACCTCTGGTAGTTCTTTTTTAACAATCTCAACAACTTTGTTGACCCATTTAGAGTTATCATCATAAAATTTAACTTTTGTAAAACCGGTATCTTTAATTAACTTAACAATAGTTTTTCCTTTCCAAATAGCAACCTTATCACCAGATTCATCACCTAATGGGTAACAAAAAAGTCCGTGATTTGGTTGTTCTAATCCAAAGTCATCTAAGACTTTTTCAATTTTAGATTTCATTATTTTCATTCTACCAGTTACAATAGCTTTGTTTTCAACTTGATTGTAAAACTCAGATAGTTTACTTGGAGATTTTGGAAGACTTAAATCGCTAAAATAGAACTTATTTGGTGCTACTAAGTAAACACGTTTTTTCTTTCTAACCCAGTTTCCCTTTATAGGGATTTTTTCATCTGGATCATTTACATATAGTCGACCATTTTCAATTTTCAAATCTCTAAATGTGACATTAATTTGATTGACTGATTTTTGTAGTAAATTTCCAATTGTTTCATTTTCTTTAAGATATTCAATTGCTAATTCTTCAAATCTTGGGCTATCAACAATGGTATCATCAAAATCAAAGACGTATAAGGTTTCGTCTTTTCTATTTTTACCAAAATCTTCAAACATTTGTAGATATTTCATATTTGTATATATTAATAAAACTAATTCAAATACTTTCCATATAAGATTTATGTCGTTAAAATCAGATATCAATAGATACACACCCCGTCAAGAACAAACTGATGCTCTTAATTTCATAGTCAAAACTAAGACTGAGAAACCAGATACTAAATTTTTTCTTCTTAATATGCCCGTTGGTATTGGTAAGTCACATTTGTCTATGATGATATCAGATTGGTACACATCAAAGGTTGATGTTGGTTCAAAAGTTGATATTATCACTGCTGGTAAAATTCTACAAGACCAATATGATGATACTTATGAGTCTATCAATAATCTAAAGGGTAAAGAAAACTATGAGTGTGCTCAATATGCTTGTTCTTGTGCAAATGGTAAAGAGTTCAATAGATTAAATAAGACTAGTTGTGATTTTTGTCCATATGATGATGCTAAAGGTGGATATATTGGTGGTAGAGTTAGTTTAACTAATTTCTATTTATATTTGATATATGCTCTCTATAATAATGGAGTTATGGATCAAAGAAGCTCTAATGTACTTATTGTAGATGAAGCACATGACTTTGATGATGTGATGAGTGATTTCGTTTCTATTAAAATAACAGAAACTACTGTTAAAAAATTGAAGTTTACCAATGAGGATGATATCTTAAAGAAACTTAAAAAAGTTGGAACTATTACTCAGTATATTACTTTCTTAGAGTATCTAAAAGGTGAAGTTATTCAAACCATTGATGATGTTGATAAGTCTATGCAGGGTGGTAGAAATATTAAACAAGATAAAAGAGATTTAAGAATATCTAAGATAACTGGTGTTGGTGGAAATAGTGATGTTAAGTTAATGCAGGTTATAAGTGACTTAAAACAATATCAATTAAAAATTGACCTTTTTCTAAAAGAATACAAAGAGAATCCACACAATTGGGTACTTGAAACTTATTTTAATGAAAAAACAGACCAAAAAGAATTATCATTAGAGCCAATTTGGGCTTATGATTACTTAGATAAGTATGTTTGGAGTAAGTATGATATGGTTATCTTAATGTCCGGTACTATTTTAGATAAAAGATTATTTTCGGAATTGAATGGTTTAGATGAAGAAAAAACAGCTTATTATTCTGTTCCTTCTCCTTTCCCAGTTGAAAATAGACCTATTTACTATATGCCATTGGGTAAAATGTCTTATGCTAAAAAAGAAGAAACATTTAAGAACTATGTTACTTATTTACATAAGCTATTGAAAAAGTATGAAGGTAAAAAAGGAATCATTCACACCAATTCTTTTGAGTTATCAAATTGGATTCAAAGAGGTGTAGAGAATCCAAGATTAGTATTTCATGAATCCAGTAATAAAGATGAAATGTTGAGAAAGCATTTTGAAACAGAGGATCCAACAGTTTTTGTTAGCCCATCTGTTGGAACTGGAGTTTCATTTGACCATGATAGAAGTAGATTTCAAATTATAGCTAAAATTCCGTATCCTAGCCTCGGTTCACAAAAAAACAAAATGCGACAGAAAAATAATCCAGAGTGGTATGCCTGGAAAACTGTTTGTGGTTTACTACAAATGACTGGTCGTTCGGTGAGAAGCAAAACCGATTTTGCAGATACGATTATTATAGATGGATCCTTTTCTGATATCTTAAAGTATAGTTCACACTTAATACCGGGATGGGTACAAGTAGCAATTAAACGGGTAGATGTTAAAGTTGGGTAATAAAAAAACCACTCATATGAGTGGTTTTTTTTATTTTGTTATTGGATCTTTTTTATCTGGTGTATAATCTTGTTTATATGGCTCCCTTTTGAAACTAACACCGTGTTTTTGTTTTGTCTTACAGGATTTACATCCACAATCACATTCTTCTACAACACAATTACATTCTGTACAAGGAACACCAATTCCTATAGTATTAGCTGCATCAGAGTCTTCACCAAATTGGTCTAAGAAGTCTTTAGTTTCATCTTCGGTTGACTTAGAAAAACTCTCAAAAGTTCTTAGATGTTTCATTACTTTTTCTTTCTAGCTTCAATTGCTTTTCTCAATCCTTCTGGAAGTTTCTTTTGAGCTGCGGTTAATTTGGCAGGCTTTTCTGACTTACTATCTTTCTTTTTGTCAGCAGCTGCTTTTTTCATAGACTCTTTCTTATTACCGTCTTTATCTAAGTCTAAGAAATCTGGCTTAGCCTTTTTAGCTTCATTTGCTTTTTCAGCTTCGTCACATTTACATTCAGATAGTTTGCAATCACATTCTTTGCACAATTCTTCTTGTTTGTAGTCTTCAAATAACTTTAAGTATTTCATGTTTTTTTACTTGTTTTTTATATAACTATATATATTAAAAATTTAATTCAATATTCTATCACAAGATGGACAATACACAACTGGTTTGCCATCTTTTAAGAAAAACTTTCTTTCGCATTGACCAATACATCTTTTAATGTCCTTTTTTTCAGGTCTTGCTTTTCTCTCAGGTCTTTCTTTTGGTTTTTCCGAATCACTATCCGGAAAGTTTTCAAATAATTTAATACGTTTCATTTTAATATATATTAATAACAAAATGCACATTTTTATTAAAGTCAAAAATTAAAATGTGATAATTAATATATACTCAATATGTCTAAAATATTAAAATATAATCAGCACAAAGAGTCACTAAAAATGGCTGAAGAACTTATTGAAATGATTATTAATCCTAAGCTAAATGAGTCTGTTGATGATTCACATATTCAGAATATTCTTAAATCCTTATCAAGAGATTTGAAATTTAACTATAGTTTAGTTTTTACATTTGGTGCTGGAATTAGAGCAATGTATCCAGTTGTTGAAAATCTTATTAAAAATGGTAATCTTAAAGTAGATTTGAATCCAGAGAATATAGTTTTATTAACTATTGCCGCTCTTGCAATTACTTATTTAGAAGAAAAGAATAATAAAGCTGGAGATGATATTGTAGAATGTCCAGACTGTAGTGGGTTAGGTTACATCGGTGAGGAAGAAGACGGAAGTGAAGAAGAATGTAAATCTTGCAGTGGTTCTGGAACATTTAAGAGTGAAGTAACTAAGTCAGATGCGAGAACTATATTAGAAGAACTAAAATTAAGAGGATTTGGAAATGGAATTGTTAAAAAGTTAGTTTCTTGTTTCAAATCAATTGGTAATTTATTTAAGACTATTTTTAAGAATACTCCGTATATAATAAGTGGATTTTTAGATATGTTTGCTTATACAACTATTTTAATACCATCAATGAATGCAATTAGTTGGATGATTGATAAGTATGACTTTAATATTGAAACACTTCCAATGAATTTTCTTTCTATTGGTGTTGGTGTTGGTACATTTTTAGCAAAAAATGGGTTTAACTATTTAGTTACAAAACTAAAAGATAAACTACACATTAAAGTCAATAAAGATTTAGATAAACCTACTTTTGCTAGACCATATGATATTAAAGATGGTGAGGGTGGAGACTTAGGTAAAAATACCCTAATAAAAGAACAGTAATATGAAATTAGCGCGTAAATATAGTGATTATTTAGTATATCAGTTGTTGGAATCTGTTATGGTTACATCAAGAGAATTTAAGAGCATTATACATGATATGCCAAATGGTGATAAGATAGCTGATATTTTATACAATATTATTGATGATAAAACTGATATTAAAACTAATTACAACCTAATTGATGTTGATAAAGAAAAGAATGATGAGGTTTCATTTTTACCAGATAATCAATATCAAAGGTTTATAGCTAAAGGTGATGATGTTACCACCAAAACTAAAGGTAATGCTAAAATTGGTAGAATGATTAATCAGATTCTTAAAGATAATGGACATACTCAATTTAAAGATACTGATGTTGAAAAATTCATCAATAATTTCAAATCTACTTGGAATAAAAAACACGGTATTGTAAATCGTAAAACTGAAGTTGTTAAAGGTAAAGATATTTTAAAATGGTATGATGTGAGTAATTATAACTCTACCAATGGAACTTTAGGTAGTTCTTGTATGAGATATGAAAAGGTTAATCACTTTATGAATATTTATGCTGAAAATCCAGATAAAATATCAATGGTAATTATCACAGATGAGGGTAAATTAGTAGCTAGAGCACTATTTTGGGTATTGGATGAAACATCACAAGGTAATAAAAAGTTTTACTTAGATAGAATCTATACAGAACAAGACTCTGATTTTCAATTCTTATTTGATTGGGTTGTTGATAACTTATGTAATAAAGATCCAAAGATATTAGCATCACATAAAAATTCGGAAAATCAATATGAGATGAAAGTTTTCTTAAATAAAGTTAATTTTGAACATTATCCATATGCTGATAGTTTCAATTATTTATATGAAAAGATTGATAAAGAAGGAAAAATTTTAGGTAATGGATATGTTTCCAATTTTAATCATTATGATGATAAAGATATCACAAGAAACTATTCTGTATCTGAAATTAGAAATCATAATGAGGGATTACCAAGTAGATTAAGTCATGTATTCTCAGAAAAGCTAAATATATTTATTCGTAAAAGAGAAGCCATAAGAGACAGTGAAGCTGGGTGGATTCCAAAATCTATGTGTAAAAAATGTGAATTTTTGGATGAGTGGATATATCAAGATAATGCAGTTTGGTCAGAATCAATGCAAGATTGGATTGATAAAAGACAAGCGGTAGATACTAAAGAATTTGGATTAATACATAGAGATGCAATAATTAAAGTTGCAACTAAATATATTGGTGATTATTTACATCCAATTGACTTTATGTCGAAATTAGAAAGTGGTGTTAATCTATTTGAAATAGAAACAAAGTTGAAGTCTAATGATTGGAAGAGACCAGAGTATAGACTTGGTGGTGAAAGATATTACAGTGATGATTTAGTGGTAAAGGATATTTGGAATGAATGGCAAATTAAACAAGGATGTTTTGAACTTTTTGATTGTGGTCAATATGATGATGTTATGCCAAAAGTTGGCAACTTCACTGGATTGGTAAAAGAAAAAAACGGCAAAGCATATCTTCTTAAAGAAGATGCTGTTTTATTTGGATTGACTCCTGGTAATAGTGATAAATGGATTAGTGTAGTTGATCTTAAATCATTTTATGAAACTTTAAACTATACGGAGTTTATGAAATTTGTAGATGCTTCGGATATTGACCAATCTACTAAAGATTCAATTATTGAGACTAAAACAAAGTTTCATGAGTATTGGTTAGAAAATTCATCTGGTTATACAAGAAGATTTGAAATTTATAGTAAGATGAGTGGTGTAGATGGTACTGATTTATATTTGAAGCTTTTTGATTTAGTTTGGAAAAAATTTATGACAATTGATGAATCTATTAATCTTGAAATCCTTTCAAGATTTGAAAATTACAATTTAACCGATGGCCAAGTACAACTAGTGTATGAAATATTATCTGGATTAACATTAGCTTTTATAATTTATGATGATACTAGTGACTCAAGAGGTATGGTTAATGATTGGTTGAAATCAGAAAAGGCTACCAATTTCAGAGATAGAATTAGTAATATACGTGACCGTGATGGTGATATATCAGGCATCTACTTTTCAGATTTTACTGAAATTTGTAGAAAGATATTTAGAAATTATATTGATGATTTACGTGGAGATATTAGAGTTGTTTCAGATGAAATGGCTAGAGAGTATAACATAAGTAGAGACGGATTTATGTCATTTATTAGTAATTCAATTTCACTTAGAGATTTAAATCCTTACATATGATATTAGAATTTAATAAATTTAACTTAATGACTCAGATATCAAATGAGTTATCTCCATATTTTCCACATATTAAAGTCACTAAAAACTTTTTATGGGCCTCAACGGAATTAGACAAACTCAACAGGCCACAAGTTTCTTTGATTTCAAAAGATTCTATTCTTGGACTCTTACTTAAATTTCATGAAGATGCTATAGAAATCAAATCTATAGTTAATTCTACTAATCAAAAGGGTATTGCTACAAAAGTTGTAGAAGTGATTTTACAAAATCTTAAAGATGGTGACACTATTATTGTTGATAATGATGTTAGTGGTGGATATTGGTCACATATTACAAAAAAATATCCAAATTTTAATTGGATATTTTCTTAATTTTTTATTATAATATAAACTGGTAAAATTTACAAATTAATAAAATTGGCAAATGAGAATTAATTTCATGAACAATATGTATTAAACTTAGACTATCCCAGCAACTATAAATAAAAAATAATTAATATTGAATGACAATATCTTTAGAAAAGGTATTTTTTGCGTATATTATCAAGAATAAGAGATATTTTGATATTGTTGAACCATTCTTCTTTAAGAATGTTGAGATTCAATTTGTTTACACAATTCTCCGAAATTACATGATGAAAAATTCGGATGCAGAAGTTCCACATCCGAAGCAAATTTTAGAAATGGTTTCTTTGGAAGACCGCGATGGTCTTATTACTAAAGAAATTTTGAAGGCTATGTTAACTGTTAATCTTATTGAATATGATGAGATTAACTTTATTGTTCCAAGATTCAATGCTTGGATTCTTTCCAATAGATTGAAAAGTGGTACTGTTGATATAATTGATGAAACAAGAAACTTAGATACTGTCAATGACTTTGAATCAGCTGTTATTGCAGCAAATAAGATTAAAAGTATTGTTGACCAAATGTCTAAAACCGATTTTGTTAATGATGATGATATGGGTTCTGACTTCGATGATCCAGAAAATCACGTACAAGATTCCGCTAAATTTAAAATCCGTTCAGGATTTGAAACCATTGACCATATGCTTGGTGGTGGTTGGGATATTTCAACACTAAATGTTATTATGGCTGAAACAAACAATGGTAAGTCATTGTGGATGCAAAACTTTGCGGTTAAATCAGCTGATATGGGTTACAATGTGCTTTACATTACACTTGAAATGAGTGAGAGAAAAGTAATGAAACGTGTTGGCGCTATGAGATTAAGAATCCCTATCAATGACTATGATACTGTAAGTAAAGACACCGAAGCAATTAAGAAAAGAATACAAAGCCTTAAAAATAATAACAGTGGTGATTTGTTCGAGAAAAAAGTTGGTAAGATTATTACTAAGTTCTGGGCGGCTGGAACGGCTACTGTGAATGATTTTGATAATTATGTTCAAAAGTTAAAAGAGAAAAAAGGAATTAAAATTGATTTAATTATTGTTGATTATATCACATTAGTAGCGGCTGTTAAAGGAATCGCTGGTGATAACCTTTACACAAAAGGTAAATCATTAGCCGAAGGTTTGAGAGCAATTGGTGCTAAATTTAAAATACCAATCATCACTGGTGTGCAGGTATCAAAGGATGCTTGGAATGCAAATGATATTACTTTAGAACAAGTTCCAGAATCTAAGGCAATTGCGGAAACAGCAGACACATTTTTTGCTATAATAAGAACAGAAGAAATGAAGAGACAAAATATCTATCGTTTCAAACTATTAAAACAAAGAGATGGTGACTTCCTAAAGTCACAAGTTAGATTGAATCTGAACTCCACCTACCTAACATTGGAGAATGATGTATTCTTAGATTCTATCTAATAAAAAATAAACAAAACAAATGAGTAAAAAGAAAAAAGATGTAGATCTAGATTTAGAAGACGACTTTAATGAAGAAAGTGAGGATTCAACCGAATCAACACCCGTTGAAGAAGAATCTACTTCAGATGCGGAAGTAGAATCTGAATCAATTGATATTGAAGATGATGATGAACATCTAAATGATGTTATTGAGATTGATGAAGATGATCTAGATTTTGATTTGAAACCAGAGGCACCTGCAGATGATGTTGTTTTATCAAAACATACCATTCAAGGAAAGCATAGCTTAAAATATGATTCTATTTTTAAAGGTAAAAAGGAAGACCCTTTAACCGAAGATTCTCTCGAAATTACTGGTACTAGCTTCAATGATAGTTTTGAAGTAGATAAATCTTCTCATTATTGGTTTGAATCAGTAGATAATGAGAACTATATTAAAGAAAAGAGAATTAAAGAAAAAGTATATGAAGTATTATCAAAACATACAGATATTAACTTTCTAAATAACAGAAGAAAACCATCTCGTGTTGACTTTAATCAATATTATTTTTTGTTAAAAACTAATCTTCAAAAAGAAAGTTTTACAAATATAGAATTGTTTAATGAATTAGCGGTTTATTTCTCAGATAATTTATTTAATATGTTCAAGTTATTGGATAACAAGTGGAGAAATTTAATAATAAGTGAATTACAAGACCATATAGGCAAACAAAATTATTCTAAAGAAGTTTCTAATAGAAATATCTATGAGGGAACTGAGATTGAATTTTTAGGAGAAGATCCATCTGGTATGGTGACTGAGCTAATACATATTACAGGTGTTGTTATAGAAGCTGATTATGGAACATCTACTTTTAGAGTAAACTCATATGAAAAAATCTATGAAATAGATATTAAAAATATTACAAAGATTTTAAATAACACCAAATTCAAGTATAATCTAAATAAATTAAATCACATAGATTTTCTATAAAAAATATTTTTTAAGGTAATACAAAAAATTGAAAAAAACAAACATAAGATTAAACTATTAAAAAATAGATCGATATATATCAATACAAAAAAATAAATTAACATGATTAATATAAAAGTCACAAAAAGAAACGGCAAAAAAGAGCCAGTAATGCTTGATAAAGTTCTGGATAGAATCAATCAGCAAACTTATGGATTAGATCCGAAATGGATTCAACCATTCGAGATTGCTCAAAAAGTTATTGAAGGAATTACTCCAGATATTGAAACAAGAGTATTGGATCAATTAGCTATGGAAACTGCTGCTGCTCTTACTACTAAGCACCCAGATTATGCAACATTAGCAGCAAGAATTGCAATTACTTCTTTACACAAGGAGACTAAAAAGAGTTTCAGTGAAACAGTTAAAGATTTATATAACTACACGGATCCAAATACAAGAAAACACTCACCAGTTGTTTCACAATCTTTCTATAACATTGTTATGAAACATGCTGATGAATTGGATTCGGCTATTGTTCATTCTAGAGACCACAATTTTGACTATTTTGGATTCAAAGTCTTGGAAAGAAGTTACCTATTGAAGTTGAATGGTAAAGTTGCTGAGCGTCCTCAATATATGTATATGAGAACTGCATTACAAGTGTGGGGTGAGAACCTTGTTAAAGTAATTGAAACTTATAATTTACTTTCTGAGGGTTACTATACACACGCAACTCCAACCCTTTTTAACTCTGGTACAACAAGACCACAATTATCATCTTGTTTCTTATTAGATATGGAAGATGATTCTATTGAAGGTATTTTCAATACTCTTAAAGAATCAGCTCAAATTTCTAAGAATGCTGGTGGTATTGGAATTGCTTTCAACAAAATCAGAGCTAAAGGTACTTATATTGCTGGTACTAACGGAACATCAAATGGTATTATCCCATTCTTGAAAATCTTTAATGAAACAGCAAGAGCGGTTGACCAAGGGGGTGGAAAACGTAAAGGATCGATGGCCATCTACCTAGAGCCTTGGCACTCTGATATCTTTGACTTTTTGGATTTGAGAAAGAATCAAGGTAAAGAAGAATTGCGTGCTCGTGACCTTTTCTTAGCACTTTGGACAAATGACATCTTTATGGAAAGAGTTGACTTAGATGAAGATTGGACTTTAATGTGTCCTCACGAATGTCCCGGTTTAACTGAGACTTATGGTGAAGATTTCAGAAAAATTTACTTGGATTATGAATCTAAAGGTTATGGTAAGAAAGTAGTTAAGGCTAGAGATTTATGGAATAAAGTTCTCGAATCACAAGTTGAAACCGGCACACCATATATTCTTTACAAAGATTCAATTAATGAGAAATCCAATCAAGCTAACATTGGTGTGATTAAAAGTTCTAATTTATGCTCGGAAATCGTTGAATGTACAGGAATTACTAAAGTACAGAAAGAAATTCTTCAAAATAAAGAATTACTCGAATCGGTTGGATTAGGTGAATTCTGGGGTGAAGAGTCAGTAAATGAAACAGCTGTTTGTAACTTGGCTTCAATCTCATTAACTAAGTTTGTTAATAAGAACAAAACATACAACTATAACAAATTGTATGATGTAGCTTATCAAGCAACTATCAATTTGAATAATGTTATTGATGTTAATTACTATCCATCAAAAGCAGCAAAATTCTCTAACTTGTTACATAGACCAATTGGTTTGGGTGTTCAAGGATTAGCTGATGTGTTCTTCTTAATGGGAACAGCTTATGATTCTCAAGAGGCTAGAGGTGTAAATAAACAAATTTTTGAAACTATCTATTATGCAGCAATGAGAGCATCTTGTGATCTAGCTAAAGAATCAGGACATTATGCAACATACAAAGGTTCACCTATTTCAGAAGGTAAATTCCAATTTGACTTGTGGGGATCAACCACAACTGATAGATGGGATTGGAAGAAATTAAGAGAAGATATTCTTAAATGTGGTGTTAGAAATTCTTTAACAACTTGTATTATGCCAACGGCTTCTACCGCATCTATCTTAGGAAATGAGGCATCTTGTGAAGCACAAACTTCAAATCTTTATTTAAGAAGAGTTATCTCCGGTGAATTTATTATGGTAAATAAATACTTAGTAAAAGAATTAGTAAAACTTGGTATTTGGAATGATTCTGTTAAGAATAAGATTATTCAACAAAATGGTTCTGTTCAAAATGTACCAGAAGTACCAACTAACTTAAAAGAGATTTTCAAAACAGTTTGGGAAATCAAACAAAAAGATGTTATTGATATGGCGGCTGATAGGGGAGCATTTATCGACCAAACACAATCTATGAATGTGTTTATGGAAAATGTAAACTTTGGTAAGTTAACAGCAATGCACTTCTATGGTTGGGGAAGACGTTCTTTCTTAAATGATTCTAATGGTCAACCAATTATTCCGGTAAATGATCCTAATTGTCAAGTGGTTTATGATAAAGATGGTAATCCTAAATTTTACCGTGAGACAAAGAGTAATTTGAAGACTGGTATGTATTACTTGAGAACTAAGTCAGCGGCTGACGCTGTTAAGTTCACTGTTCAAGAATCAAAAGCTCCAGAAGCAATTGTTCAAAAAACAGTTGAAGAACAAATGGCTGAAATAAGTTGTTCCTTAGATGGTGATGATTGTATTGTATGTGGATCTTAATAAAAAACCTCTCAAAAATTGAGAGGTTTTTTTATTTTATAAAGAAGCTAAAAACATTTCGCTTTCTTTTTCTCTTCTGGTTTCTAATCCTGGGAATTTTTTATTTAAGTTGTAATCTCTTATTGAGTCACCGGCTAACTTCAATTCACCTTTTTTGATTTGTTGTATTAGTTCTGATTGTCTTAAACTACCAACACCAGAGTTAAAAGCTAATGATACTAAAGCATCAAACATACTTTGTGATATTTTCACGTCTATTCCTCTTTCATCCCACTCTTGGAATATTCTTCTTACACCATCGGCTGCTTCTTTTAAATCTTCCTTTAAGTATTTATCAGCCTGAGTTTGTGTTATTTTTTGACCTTTTCTTAATTTAGTTTTACCGATATCTTCAGCATGTCCATATCCAACAGTGACTTTTCCATCACCAATTGTATAAGCTTTTAATACACACTTTTCTTCACTTTTGATATGATTCCAACCTGCCTCGGAAAGTCTAAATTCATATCCAGGTTTGAAAACCTCTTCTTTGTTGACTTTTTCTTCAGCCATTTCTATTGCAATTTCCTTATCTTCTGGTGATGCGTTAGATGTATTAATTATTTGAATAACATTCGTTATGGTATTGAAAACTAAGAGTGTTCCGACAGCATATTTAATCAACTTTTTTCTACCATCTGCAGAAAGACCTTTTAGTTTACTTACAATGTTATCCCAAATAGATTTGTTATCTGATGACTCATTAATAGATAAATTGATATAGTCAATAGTTTGTTGAATTATTAATTCTTCATTGAATTGTTTATAGTTTGATAAATGTCTCATAAATGTATATATTATTTTCACTTTTCACTTTTTATAAAAGTAATCTATAAAAAATCCACCCTTGAAAAAATACAAATTTTAGTGTTCATATATATCATTACAAAAAAATAATTAAAAAATTAAAACTTTTTTAATTGTTAGTATATAAAAATTCTCAGTTCGGTGTGGAAGAGAAATTTAGAAAATAATTTTAGAGATTATCTAAACTTTTTAGAAACACAGAATAAAAGAAAACACTCCAGTAGTGAATAAGTGAGTTACTTCGAGGCTATGAAAAAACACTCATTTATAGATTACTCTGGTCGATTATATAATGTTTGAGGACATGGTCATAGGATGAGATACTTCGTAATACAATTATCAATAACTATGAAAAAAAAACAGAATAGCTAGTCAAGCTTGATGTGTCCCACTGAAAAGTGGTTAAAAAGACTGGTTCATTGACAACAATGGTTCTACCAGAAAGAACTAAACTATATGGGGTTGAAACTAAAGACCATAAAAAAGTTGGGTGGAGAAAAACATCCTAATAAAAATTTCGACAAACTTTCAAAGTTAGATACGCTCTAATAGAAGGCTCTTGTGACAGCTCAACTAGCTTTTCCTGTCTCTCAAATTTATTAAAGACCAGATTTACCAAAAGTGAATCTGGTCTTTTACTTTTAAATAGATAAAATAAAAATATAAAACTATGTCAAAATTTAATGCAACAGTAGTAAAGCCAAAGACAAAAACTACAAACCACGCTGGTGGTGAGGCTTATAAAGAGTCTAATGAATTAGCTCTTGTTTCTCTGTTATTGACTTCATTTGTTAATAACCAATTCTATCGTGATTCTAACCAAACATTAGAAGATTTGAAGAAACAAATTAAATCTATGAGTAACAAAGAATTTGCTGCTAAAGCCGCAATCTTTGCTCGTGATGAATTCGGTATGAGAAGTATTACACACGCACTTGCTGGTGAATTAGCTTCTGATCTTTCTGGTAAAGAATGGGGTAAAAACTTCTATGATAAAGTTGTTAGTCGTGTTGATGATATGACTGAGATTATGTCATATTACTTAGAAAACAAAACTGATAAGAACCATCCTAAGTTTCCAAATTCCTTGAAGAAAGGATTTGCTAAAGCTTTCGATAAGTTCGACGCTTATCAATTGGCTAAGTATAAAGGTGAAAACAAAGAAGTTAAATTGATTGATATCGTTAACTTAGTTCACCCAGTACCAACCGAAAGAAACAAGTCAGCTCTTAACGCGCTTGTTAATGATAAGTTGAAGAATACTCAAACTTGGGAGTCAATGTTATCACAGGCTGGTCAACAAGCTTCTGATGAAGAAGATTTGGCTAAATTGAAGTCTGATGCTTGGATTGAATTAATTTCATCTAAGAAGATTGGTTACTTTGCTCTTTTGAGAAACTTGAGAAATATAATCAATCAAGCACCACAGGCTATCCCAACAGCTTGTGAGTTGTTGACTGATGAGCATATGATTTCAAGAAGTAAAGTTCTTCCTTTCCGTTTTGTAACAGCTTATGAAGAAATTTCTAAGTTGGGAGCATCTTCTGATGTTAGAAAGGTATTGACTGCTATCAATCAAGCTCTTGATATTTCAGGTATCAATGTACCAAAGTTTGATGGTGAAACTCTTGTTGTTCTTGATGTGTCTGGATCTATGAGTGGTCGTCCATCCGAGATTGCATCACTTTTCGGAGCTATGTTAGCAAAAGCTAACAACTGTGATGTTATGACATTCGCAACATCAGCCAACTATAAGCAATACAATCCAATGGATTCTATTCTTACAATTAGAAACAGTTTCCGATTCAGTGGTGGTGGAACAAACCTAGGAGATGTTTTTGTTAAGGCAAATAAAGCTTATGATAATATGATAATTCTTTCCGATATGCAATCTTTTATTGGACATGATACTCCTTTAATTCAATTGAATTCTTACAAGTCAAGGTTTAATTGTAACCCACACATATTCAGCTTTGATTTGGCTGGACTTGGTACACTACAAATGCCGCAAAATCAAATTTACTGTTTAGCTGGATTTTCTGATAGAGTATTTGACGTGATGTCCGCTTTGAAGGAGGATCGTAATGCACTTATTAATCAGATTAATTCAATTTCCTTATAAATTGTTCCTCTGTTAATTTATTCTTGTATATGTTAATTGACCTTTTTGTTATACATAAGTTTTCCAAACTTCCTATAATAGAAGGGTCAATTTCATTTAAGAATCCTTGTTGAATAGAGATCTTATGATCTATTGTTGGATAATTTTCATTATTGTAATTTAGATTAAAATTATCTTTTATTAATTCACCATCATAATAGTCATGATAGTTCCTTTATCTTATCTGATGTTTTTTATTGAGATAGAAATAGTACTTGATAATATATACTTAAAAATAATAATCACATATATGGGTATTGTTGAAATAATGAGAGGTCTTCTATCACAGACCAAAAAGATTGAAACTTCTAGTTTGCCATCACAAGGATTATTCTATAAGCCAGATTTCGAACTAAGAATAAAAAAGGCTGATGTAGAAGATATTATAGATTATGAGTATAACTATGATAAAGATAATCTTTATATGGTAATTGAGTCTGTTAAAAAGATTGTATCATCAAATACTCAATTTAGTAAAAACTATAAGTTTGAAGACATCAAAAGTGTTGATATTATTTTTATATTTTTAGAAATAGTTAAATTAACTATGAATAAAACTATTAGGATTCCATTCTTTAATGATGAGATGGGTAAGCCAGATTTGATTGAATTTAGTAATAAAACTTTCAATTATTTCAATTTTGATAAGTATGAAGTAGATAAAAAGAATGGTGAGATTGTTATTGATAATTATAGATTCTCAATGCCTTCTATTGGAATTGAAAATTGTTTAACAAATTTTTTAGTATTAAAATCAGATGATGTAGATGCTAAAAAATGGAATTCTTATAATTATGATTTTCTTTTCTTTGTTGGTAATAAGAATAATTTAACTTTTTCGGAAATTGAAAACTTAGTAACTATTTTTAATTTTGATTTAGAGCCATCTGAACAAGATAAAATTAGAAAGATAGTTAAGGAATTTATGGGAGTTGTTAGTTACTCACTACAAATAAATGGTAGAGTAGTTGATGTTAAGTCTAAACTTGATTTAGAGGCAATCTGGAAAGATTAGGAAATAATTAATAGGGAAGGTCATGTTTGTATTATATATAAATTATGACGAATCAAATTATATTAGGAGACTGCTTTGAAGTTTTAAAAACAATACCAAAGAACTCTATTGACCTAATACTAACTGATCCACCTTATCAAATTTCTAAAAATTCTAATTTCACTAAAAATTCGGACAACACTAAGTTCAATAAGATTAGTATTGACTTTGGTGAATGGGATAAAGAAGAAATTAACTTTGATTTGTTATTTAGTGAATATAAAAGAATATTAAAACCAGGTGGAACTCTTATTATCTTTTATGATGTTTGGAAATGTGATATATTAAAAGAATTAGCTGAGAAGTGGGGATTTAGACAACCAAGAGTCTGTCAGTGGGTTAAAAACAATCCAACTCCTATTAACTCTAAGATAAATTACTTATCAAATGCAATTGAATTCTTTTTCACTTTCACAAAAGGCAAGAACCCGACATTTAATTCTCAATATGATAAGGGTATTTATAATTTCCCACTTTGTCATGGAAAAGAAAGAACTGAACATCCAACTCAAAAACCATTAGAACTATTTAAGTCAATTATAGAAAAACATACAAATGAAAATGATGTTGTATTAGATTCATTTGGTGGTAGTGGTACAACAGCGGTTGCTTCTTTAAAAGTAAATAGAGGTTATATTTTAATAGAAAGAGATGAAAAGTATTATAATATTTCATTGGATAGAGTTAAACAAATTGAGGATAAAATGATATATAATAAAGTATAAAAAATAATTTAAATAAAATGATTGTAATTAAAAATTCACAATTGAATAATGAAACAGTTGCAGCTTTGAATGAGTTGATTGATATGGACATCAATGCAAAGTTGGCTTTCAGACTTATGAGAATTATCAAAGAGGTTTCTTCTTTAGTTGAGGACAAATTGAAATTAGAAAAGAAGATTTTTGATAAGTATTTAGAAAAAGATGAGCAAGGAAATCCAATTCAGGCTCAAGATGAAAATGGAAATTCAATTCCTGGAGCTGTTAGAATTTCAGATGTTGATTCCTTTAATAAGGAAATGTTTGATTTAATGAGTATTGAAAATACCGTTGAATATGAAAAGGTAAACTTTGATGAATTAAATTTAACAACTGCTAAAATCAAAGATTTAATTAAAATTGAATTCTTATTTAGTTAATGGGTAGATATATCCTTGAAGGTGTGATTGTTCAGTTTAATCAAAAAACACACGGTGGTCGAATCTATGATGAACAAATTTATAGTAAAGAGTTCACTAAGTGGAAAATTAAAAGTAGAAAGTGTAAGATAGAAAGAATCCTCAAAGAAATTTGAGGATTTTTTATTTTATAATAATAGTCATTTGGTAATCAGATATATCTGATTCATCATCAAATCTTCTTGTATTTGGATAATATGGATATTTAACTTCTTCAACATCATATAATTGTTCAAATCTTTTGCCAATTTTGAATCCTATTGGTTCAACCTGTGATAATCTTTTTGGACTTCTGTGGCTTTCATCTTCAAAGTTTATATAAATACAAGGCTTTACATTTTTTATGAATTCTCCAAATGTGGCTTTCTCATATGGTTTATTCATTTCATAGAAGGCATCCCATATTAATCTACAAGTTTGGTCATCAATGTCATAGTCTGATTTAAGTCCATGCCAACTTTGTTTGTAATTCCAAGCAAACATTATCATCAATTCCCATCCAATTAACTCATCGTGATATTCTACCAACCTATCTTCAATTTCTTCAATATCATATTTATTGATTGAATTCATAATTGAAGTGACCTTACTTTTACAAATTTCCCAAACATTATTTTTATCAAAAATCTTATCAATTAGTTTTTTATCATCATTATTTGGCTCTACTAATTTTTTTGATGGATCATTAAAAATTATTTGACGAAGTATGTTTGACTTCATGTCTTTAATGGCTGTTTCTAAAGGTTTAGTTTTAGGATTTCTCCAAGTATTATCAAATTCATAGTCACCTTTATCATACTTACTTTCTAATCCCCAGGTATAATAATCTATAATATCAAAAACTAGTTTATCCATTAGTGGTTTTTCACCATTTGGGCCATCTTGTGTGTAAGCAATAATAAACTTTTCTCTACCGTTGTCATCTTCAATTAAGTCAAAATCACGAAAGTATAATCCAGATATTCTTTCTTGTGTGATTAAAAATTGAATAATAACTTCTCTTGTAGATTTACTTGCCTCTACTTTTTTATCTTCTAAGAATAGTTGATATGATTTGATATTTTTCATGTAGATTATATATTAAATTGGCGATTGGGATTTTAATATATAAGAAAAAGCAGAATATATTAATGGCTACTTATAGTATTGGAAATCCACCAACAGATGCAACTAAATTAACAGACATAACTGAAGTTTTAAGTGTATTGCCTGATAATACATCTAAAGCAATTTTACCAAAGGATATAAGAGATTCGGTTTATACTGTTTGGGAAAATTCTATATTTAAACCAACCACTATTCCTAGTTTTGGAACTAGTTATATTGGTATTGATCAAAATGACATTCAAAGTAAAATATTTTTAGGTAAAAAGACTGCAAATGGTCAATACATCATGAACAGTAATTTATTGGCAAATAGCACTGATGTTGATATTTTCTTTTATAATACAAGAACTGAACCAACTAGTAACTATGATACTAAAATTGCAATTTTGGCTGGCACTGGTTCTAATTTCCAAGGTGGTGATGTTAGTTCTCCATTTTTGCAATCTAAAGTTGTTACTACAGTTAATGGTAGTTACTTAAACTTTGAAATAGGAAACTCTTCTTATGTCCAAGTTGGATTAACTAAATCAGGTGGTGATATTAACATTAAAAGTGATAATGGAAACATCTCTTTAAATGGAGTTGTTTTTCCTACATATACTGAAAATCAATCAGTTACAGATGGTTATGTTTTAACTTATAGAAATCCAGGTGGAACACCATTGGTGGTTTGGGAAGCAGTTGCCACTCAATCCACATCAGCTTCTCTTATTTCAGCTGGAACAGTATCAATAAGTGGTAGTCCGGTTTTACTCAATGGTCAAAATATTAACTTCACAGATGCTACTCCAATACCATCTGCAGTTGGTTCAATTCCAGTAGGTGCAACATTTAGTAATGTTCCGGTAGTAGAAATGATTAGAAGAATTTTGTATCCATATGTTGCACCAACATTAGCTACTACTGTACAGACAACTGGTATCTCACCTGCTTCTACAATTATATTTGAAGCTGGTAATTCAGCTTTAATCAGTAATGCGAAGCTTAACTATACAATAAATAGAAGTGCAGCGACATACTCAATAACATCAATTAGTATAACTGGTGGTGCATATGTCGGTAGTTTACCAGTTGTCGGATCAATTACAACTGGAACAACAACTGGATTTGTTAATGTAACTGTTCCGGCATCCTTGAGTGGTACTGCGTCATATAATTCTACTAATTGGGTAACCACAATAACAGATGCAGTAACAACAAGAACATCACCAACAACTATTAAAACAGTTATTCCTTGGTACTATGGAACAGCAACTGTATCACACACAACATCTACTATTATTAATATATTAAATCCATCTACAACAACAATTGTGACTGATAAATTAACACCACTTATTACAGAACCAGCTACTTCGGTTAATTCATCTTTTAATAAAACTGTTAACTTCTCTGGAATTAATAAATATATTTATTTTGGATATCCATCTGATTTTCCAGATTTGGTTGAAATTAGAGACCACACCAATAATAATATTTTTAATGCGTTCACTAAGTGGGTTATTACCGGTGTCAATGCTCCCGCTGGTTCTTCGGGTGTATGGACAGGAAAGAGTTATAAATTTTACATATATAATGGTAGTTTGGGAATTGCTCCTGCTACTACAAATTTACCAACACCTTATGGAGCTTGGACATTCAAATTTGCATAAAAATAAATATTAAAAATGGCTGGTATAGTAATAAATTCCAATTTTGACGTAAATCAAATTATTCCACTGGATTCAAGATTAGTAGCAACTAGTTCTGAGTCAAGATCTAATATTACTTGGAAATATGAGGGTATGAAAGTTTATCAAACTGATAACAAGAAAACATATCTTTGGGATGGTGCAACTTGGACACAAGAGGCTGGTGGTATTTATGGTGGTAGTGGTAGCTTAGTTGGTGATACATATGTTGATACTGGTGTTGTTGGTGCTACACTTAATAATAAGTCAAATATTTTATTTTTATCATCCACTAGTGGAAGTAGTAATATATCATTATCTTCACAATTTAATAGACACACTACTACCGGTTCTCCTGATTGGACAACAGTTGAAGTTAAAAATCAATTTAGATGGAAAACATCTGGTGGATCTTGGACAGATGGTCCTTATATATCATATAATCCATCGGATACAAATGGAAATGAAGGTGGTTTAGCATTTGGTACTGGTGATAATTCTGCCGTTTCGGTTGCAGAAAGAATGAGAATAACACCATCTGGTACGATTGGTTTTGGAACAAATAATCCAAAAGAATCTATTCAGATTGGTTCTTACCCGGTTTCATATGCTGGCCAATCTTTGCCATTAACAATCCATAAAGGTGGAAATGCAATTATCGCATATAACTGGTATTATGATAGTGGTGACTTTGTTTTTGATTCAACTAAAGGTTCCTCCAGAATCGGACAATCTGATGGTGAGATAAGATTCTTAAATAGAAAGCCAAATGATCCGGCTACAACTTGGATAGATTCTTTATATTTATCAAATACTGGAAATGTTGGTATTAATACTACTTCGCCATCCTATAAGTTGGATGTGAATGGTGCAATTAGATCTACTTCTAATGTTACTTCAGTAAATACAATAAGTGATAAGTTTATATTTACTGGTGGAGCGCAATTTATTGGATCGGGTGGTTCTATATATGCGTCAGCTAGTTCTTACTTTTTGCAAATTGGAGTTAATAAGATGACTATGAGTAGTACTGATACCTCATTTTATACCAATGTTTTGGTAAGTGGTACAATTAGCACTACTAGTAATATAGTATCAACTAATGGAAGTATTACAAATTATGAGTCTGCTACTAATTTAAGTTCACCTCTTACTTATCTTTATTATTCAGTAGATGGTTCTTGGGGAACATCAACTGATAGTTTTAGTAGTGGTGGTATAACTTACACAGTAAAAGCATATAGAGTTGGAGCATTAGTTCATTTATCCGTTCTTATAGTAAGAGGAAACCCTATTCAATATGATGGTGGTGCCGGACCTTTCTATGGTTGGACAATGAGATTGAGTGGACAAAGATTCAGACCAGTAAACACAACATACGGTGTTGGTTCTGGTGGTTTTTCTGGAAGTGGAGTTTATGGACCTGCAGCAATGTCTGTATTTGTAAATACAACTGTATTAGCTTCACATACCGGTGATTTTTATGTTCAATTTATACCATATATTGATGCTGGAGGTAGTAATGGATCAGGATATAGAGCTGCTTCTAGAGATAACATTACATTCTCTGGATCAATAACTTATGTTGCTGGAGATACTACTGTAAGTAGTGGAGGGGGAGGAGGAGGAGCAGGTACTTAATTTACTACCTTCTCAAACCAATAATTAAAATAGATAAAATTATTATTAACTAAATTATAATAATCATTGTTATATTTTATAACAATCTTATTATCATATGCTCTTACTAATTCTACTTTAAGTCCCTTTTCTAAACGAACCATTCTACCGGTATCAACTGAGTAACAAATGATATAATCATTAATTAAGGTATATTTTCCTTCTTCGGGTTGTAACCACTTTTTAAGTGTTTTAATAATTAATCCCTTTGTTCTGATAATCCATTCTTTACTTTGAACTAAGTCAAAGTCTTTAAATACTTCGGATTTGAATATGGTATCATTTGTTAAAATATTTTCAATAACACCAAAATATTCTTCTTCATCAATTACAAAACTAACATAAATGTCATAATTAACATCATCAGCACTCACAATTCTAAGTACTTTTAATGATGTGATTTTTTGTTCTTCTAAAGCAAATTTAGATTTTAGTGTTCTAAATGAAGCACTATTTGATAAAGAATGTAAGATATTATTAATTCTAGAAATACCAGATCTGATTGCGTCCTCGTGTCTATCAAAGGCATTGACTGATAGTTGTGGATTATCAACTTGTACAGCCATTTGTGCTGAATCTGGATTTAACCTTTGTGAGTTGAACTCGGTAAATTCTAATATTAGTTTGTTGCGTTTCATATTTTATATATACTATATATTAAAAATTAAACCTTAATTATGAAGATTAGAAAATTCTTTGAAGCCGATGAGACGGTTGATATTTCAAATGATAGAGTTAAAGAAATTATGGATCAATTATCAAATATTGCTTCAACTATTGACGCTAAAAAAGAAGAAATACAATCTTTAACAAATGAGTTGTCAAATTTTAGAAGTAAATCTAAAAAATCAAATGACCAAGTTGATGATTCTGTTTCTAATTTAGAAACAATTAATTCTAAATTTTCTGACATCTTATCATCGTTAGATACTACGGTTAATAATCTAAAGGATTACAACGATTCGGGTAGAAAGTATCTTTATTAATTTTTTTCATATAAACAAATATGGATAAAATTTTAATTGGGAGAAAAGGAAAAGATATAGAACCTGGATATGTTTGGGTTCCATATATTATTTTAGAATCAAAAACGGTCGTTATGGATTCCAATTTTTCTCCAAAAATGAGTCTTAAAAGTAGATATGGGGTCTTAGAAACCAAACAACAAAAAAGATCTAAGAAAATTAAAAAGGTTTTAGAAAATGCAAAGTAAACCAAGATCAGAATATTATTATGAAGTTTATCTTTTTAGTGAACCATATTTTATGGTAATAGAAGATGATTCTATTATTGATATGAATCTTAAAGAAGAAGTAAATCCTAATTCTTATAAAGAGTCAAAAAGAATGTATAGTCCTACTCCACAAAGAAAATACATTGAGATTCAATATGATGATGTTTTCTTTGATTATAATTTGGAGGGTTGTAAAAGAGATATGTTTTCAGTTGTTGTTATAGTTTATAATGCTGCTGGTCAATTTTTACAGCAAATGGATTTACACGGTGAAGATTTACTTATAGAAGGTAGTAATTTACTAAGATTATATTATGACCAATTAACTCTAAATAGCGCAAATCCTTCTATAAATCCAAATTGGGGAAATGCTATAGATACATACAAAAGAGAAAGAGTGTCATATTTACGTGATGTAAAAATAGACACTCTTCTAAAATAAATTTTGTCTTGTTTAGAAATAAGTTTGTTCAAAGTAAAGAACTTGAAACTTATCATTATAATCAACCAATACTAAAGCATTTAATAAGTCACTATACTCAATTACTGCTTGTTTTTGGATTTCTCTATATTCTTTTAGGAAATCAAATGTAGTTAAATCAGATGTGAATAATTGTGAAGATGATTGATTATAAGCTTTCATCAAACCTTGTTCCATTTGATAAGCTCCATTAATAATCTCAACTAAATTTTCAAAGTCATGTTCTGTTTCTGTTACAGGAATCTGTGGCATAACATTGAAATCATCCATATATTCTTGAAGACCTTTTGCATGGTCTAACTCAGAACTAGCTTCTACCTCAAAAAAAGAAGCAACTTTTTTGTAGTTTTTATTTCTACACCAGTTAGCAGCTGAACGATAGTAGTAATGAGCTGTATATTCATCTTTGATTCTATCTGTTAAAATGGAAACAGTTTCACTATCTAATGTTGATGGTGTGATAACTCCTTCTGTTGGATTGTCAATTTTAGTTGGAGTTGGTATTTCGGGTCTGAATTTTCTGATTTCCATATTATCTGTTGAATCTTAATTTGTATAACAATTTATAAATAGTTGATATCACTTCATCAATTGTGTTTTGTAAGTGACTATCTTCTTCTAATATTGCTTTATATCTAGTATCTTTGATAAATTGAACTACTTCTTGAAAGTATTCAATTTTATCTTTAGTTTTTGTTTCTTTAGTATCAATTACATCATACTCTTCAATCAAATCATA
>Ga0209297_1000126_pt1 | contig 50278 bp, 51 predicted proteins | sample S_130805_MF_Meta_FD_187322 | JGI IMG/M metagenome (GOLD analysis project Ga0209297, IMG submission 187322) | Freshwater microbial communities from Lake Simoncouche, Canada to study carbon cycling - S_130805_MF_MetaG (SPAdes) (version 2) | ecosystem: Environmental > Aquatic > Freshwater > Lake ...
TCGTTGAGTATTTTCCAGATCCATCCATCAGCGGTTTTCATGACCCACGACATCACGCCGTGAGTCTTGCGTTTGTTGTGCCGGTTTCGGGAGACTGTCAACCGAGTCAACAAGCGCTTGATCTCGGATGGTTTTCACCAGAACAAGCGGTGAGCGAACAAATGCGTAAAGAAATGACGAGTGGTCACGACCGCTTAATCAGACTTGCATTGGCCTCTGTGGGGCAACTGCCCTAAGGGCTACAAACCCTTATCGGGGTTGGGTTTTCTCCGCTTTCGAACAATTCGCGGACCGCTCAATGCGTCGTGTCGACGGAGATGTGGCGGGGGTGAAACGACCGTCGTGTTGGCATCGACAACAAGCGTGATGCCGTTGTCATCGATGTTGCCCGGCTCGCTCGCAGCTTCAATTACTACTGCTGCCTCTTCTTTTGGTTTACGACCAAGCAATTTGTCAAAGACCAGCATCCCACCAGCCAACATTGCGCCGACTGTGCCGTATCGCTGAGCCGCACGTCGAACCATGGCGTCATCTTGATCTACGTCAAACTCATTGTCGCCAAGATTTTCATTCACAACGTTCAAACTAACGGTATATCCCTCACTCGGGTGAGTGGTGTGAATAATCTTTACTCGTGCTCATCGGTCATAAGGTTCAACACAACGCAGCGGCGTTACGTACTGCATTGTTGGGCAAAAAGATGGTCCGATTTGAAGCACCTCATATGGACAGCATCATGCCTCAAGTGGGTCGGACCATAGAAGAAGTTCGCAATCTCGATAAGAGCATTGAAATCATTTGGGACAACGGCATTGTGCTGAACACCCGAATGAAAATTTCGAGTTCGTGGGATGTGTATCGCAATGGAGTTGAATGGCGTAAAGACGCCGCAAAAGCAGATGTGTTAATTGACGTTCAAGACTGGGTTGCAGTTTGCTTTAATACGCCGGAGATCGACGTGTATCACGACTTTGATCCTCGACGTCACCCAATTCTTGGCAAACTTGGACCGGATCTCACACTGGTTGATGCCGATATTGAAGAAGCTGTCGATCGAATGATGGAGTACGAAGAGCGCGACGAAACAGTTGCGGATGTACTTCTTGATCAACGAGTTGTTCGCGGAGTGAGCAATGTGTTTCGTTGCGAGATTTTGTGGGCGTGCGAGATGCACCCATGGGCAAACATTGGCACACTCAAGCGTGCAGAGTGTCGAGAATTGCTGACGCTTGCTCATGAAATGTTGCAAAATGCCGATGCATCATCCGACAATCTGGCCATTTATGGTCGACAGGGTAAATCATGCGCACGTTGCGGTGACGTAGTGAAGGTCAATCACCACGGAGAAGCAAATCGTGTTTTGTATTGGTGCGCAGGTTGTCAAACAACACACGAGCCGCTCGTGCGACCAAACTTCACGCCGTTATACATTGAGCGCGATGCAAGCATGGGCGACAGTCATCCTGCCGCTAAGCAGTTTATGAATGAAATTATCTCGCTTCGCGATGTTGGCTAGTTAAAAAACTAAGCCCGGCCCATAATGCGGTCGACATCAATGATCACTGCGACACGATTGTCTCGCTCCTTGGGATCTTGATAACGCTGCGCATATCCAGCAACAGCTCGACGCACTTCGTCTGGGTCATTTTCCATCGTTGCTAGGCGCACAGTGCCTTCAAGTGTGAGCCAACGTCCTCCGTCGACTTGCGAAACTGCTGCTCGTCCGCCTCGCGCAGCGTTGAGCGCTTTTTGCGCAGTTGAAAAAGTGATCACGCGTGCTCGGCACGTTGCTGCGTCGTAGCTAAAACCAACGGCGACAACATGGGGCGAGCCATCCAGTCGTTGTGTTGTGAGGGTTGCAAGATGTCGATCTTGCAAAAACTGCAGCATCTCTGGGGTGATCTCGGATGGCTTCATTACGCAGTGGTGATTGCGGCAAGCAGGTTGACACGGGTTGCGCGCCATGCTGGATATACAGCAGCAAGTACTCCAATGATGAAAGCCATAATCAAAATTGACACAGTTGACCCAATGGGCACAGAGAACGACGATAGGCCTTGGTCGCGCAACGCGTACACAATGACCCAACCAAGTCCGACACCCAGCAAGATCCCCACTACTGCGCCAATAAGTGACGTGATGACACTCTCCCAGCGAACGGTGGTGCGAACCTGGCCCTTCGTCATGCCTACAGCGCGCAACAGACCTATTTCGCGTTGACGCTCGAATACCGAGAGAAGCAGCGTGATGATGATTCCGACCACAGCAATGATGACCGACAAGAAAAGTAGACCGTAGATCAGCCCAAGAAGGGTATTAATGCTTCCAGACTGTGAGTCGATGTATTCGCGCTTTGAAAGCAACGTTCCTTGTCCGTATTTGTCGACAGCAGCCTGAAGTTCGCTGCGCGCAGACTTATCGCTCACGCCTGGTTTTAGTTTTATAAATACACCAAGGTCGAACGAAATAACTGACGAATCTTTTATGAGATCTCTGCTTACGGTGTATTTTCCGGCAATCTCGTCGTATGTATAAATTCCAGCAATTTTAAGTGTCTTTATTTGGGCATCGGCAAGTGTGACCTGGATGGTGTCACCAAGTTTCGTGGCATGGTTGTTTGCATATTTTTGTGAAACGAAAATTGTTTCTGCAGTGAGATCTGCATACGAACCGGATATGAGTCCAATATCGAAAACACCTTCAACGGTTGCTGGATTGATGGTGGTAAGGAACTGACCCTTGTCATCGATTTTTACAGTGAGCCGACCAATTCCAGTCGCGCGCTGCACTTGAGGCATCACATTGATGTCATCGGCAAGCGAAGGGCTGAGTCCGCCAAATCCTCGAGCAGTGGTATTAATCGCGTAGTCGCCTTTGAATTGTTGCGTGAATACTCCGTCAATTTGCGAGCTAATACTTGCTGCAAGTGCTGCAACTGCAGTTACAAGAGCGACTCCAATGAGCACTGGAGCAGCAGTACGCGAAGTGCGTTTTGGGTTGCGGGCACTGTTTTGGCGAGCCATGGTTCCTGTAACTCCACGGAACTTTTCTGCAGGCTTGCCCAGTAACAACGCAACTGGTCGAGCAATCACTGGGCCAAGTGTGATGGTGCCGGAAAAGAAAAATAGAATTCCAACACCAAGCAAAGTTTTGCTCGCGCCATTGGTGACGGCGACAATAGAAGCAGCGCCAAGGGCGATGAGGACAAGTCCGAAAATCGTGCGTCGGCGGGAAAGAGCAACAAATTCGATTGCCGTTTCACGCATTGCAGCAAGTGGAGGAACTTTGCCGGCACGGCGTGCTGGTAGCCATGCTGAGGCGACGGTGACAATGAGGCCAATCACGATGGTGTTGATGATTGCTGAACGCGGAACCACAAGTCCACCACTTGGCAAATCGATACTGGCGGCTTTCAGTAATGCGCTGAGAGCTTTTGAAAGTCCGATACCAGCAATCAATCCAACTGTCGAACCAAATAAACCAACCACGACTGACTCGATCAACATTGCACGAGTTACCTGCTTCTTTGATGCGCCAATTGCTCGAAGAAGTGCATTTTCGCGCTGGCGTTGTGCGGCGCTGATGGAGAACACGTTATAAATCACGAAACTGCCAACACCGAGTGCGATGTAGCTGAATACGGAGAGCAAAATGCCGAAGAAACTGAGGGCAGTGCCAATCTGATCTTGCGTTTCTTTTGTGATCTCCGCACCAGTCAATGTTTCGGTTTTGTATGTGTCAGGGATTGCCTGATTGATGGCCATCGCTAATTCCGTATCCGAGAGAGAACCATCTCCGGAAACCAAAATGTCATCAATGAATCCAGGTTTCGCCAAAAATTCCTGCGCTGTTGCAAGATCGAAAAGCGCAAACGTTGCTCCGCCCGGCGACCGCACGTCACCGTATGAAGCAATTCCGACCAACGTAAATTCGCGACTGCCAGATTGAGCAACAACCTTTACTTTGTCGTTGATTACAAACTTTCCAGTTTTTGCGGAGGCTTCATCGAGGACAACCTCGGTTGGACCTGCTGCGAAACGACCTTCACTAATTGACCACAATGCACCTTTAAATTTTTGGCCAACACTTCCGAATGTTGGAGGACCATTGCCTTCGGTCCCGAGTGGCTTGCCATCTTTTCCAATAATTCGAGCAAAGGCCTGAACGTCTGCCTGCACATCGGCAACTCCGGGCACTTGCTTGACGACATCTACCAGTTCGACAGGTATTCGTTGACGCTCCTGCTGCCCGAAGTCGGCTTCAATGACTTGGGTCGATCGAACATAGGAATCAACATTGCGAAATACATCGCTAAACAAGTTGTCGAATGTTTGGTTCAACGTTGCAGAAAATACGGCGGTCCCAGACAGAAATGCTGTGCCCAAAATGACTGCAAGGGAAGTAAGAACTAAGCGTGCCTTGCGGCCAAGGATGCCTTTAAGGGCAATGCGCCACATGGCTTAGTGGCCTAATTGCTTCATGTAATCAAGCACGAGTTCTGGTGTTGGTTCAAGTAGCTCACCAGCAATTTTTCCGTCCTTCAAAAACACGATGCGGTCTGCGTAACTGGCAGAGACGGGATCATGAGTAACCATCACGATCGTCTGTCCTAATTCGTCCACTGCTTTGCGCATGAACGAAAGTATTTCGTTTCCGGTAGTTGAGTCGAGGTTTCCAGTTGGTTCGTCTGCAAAAATAATTGCTGGCTCGCTAGCAAGCGCGCGAGCAACAGCTACGCGCTGTTGTTGTCCACCGGAAAGTTCGCTTGGACGGTGGCTTAAACGATCCTGCAAATGAACGGTATTGATTACTTTCTGGATCCATTCTTCGTTGCCTTTGTTGTTGCCAAGGAGAAGCGGAAGTCGGATGTTTTCATCTGCTGTCAGCGTCGGAACCAAGTTGAACGCCTGAAACACGAAACCAATTTTGTCTCTGCGAAGTTTGGTGAGGTCTTTGTCTTTCAAACTTGCGACATCAATGCCATCAATAGTGACCGAACCATTAGTCATCTCATCGAGCCCAGCCATGCAATGCATGAGTGTTGATTTACCAGAACCGCTTGGCCCCATAATGGCAGTGAATTTGCCCTTTTCGAACTCCACCGACACATTGTCGAGCGCACGAACTTCGCTGTCGTCGTGGCCGTAGATCTTGCTGACGTTTGTTGCGCGTGCAGCCGCCGAGTCTGAGTTCGCAATCGGAGGAGGAAAAGTGACTGAGGGGTTGTTCATGCCCCTCAGTCTATTTCTTACTAAAATCACTTCTTACCTAAAGAGCCTGTGATAGGTAAGAAATTACTAAGTTTGTCTTGCGTTTACTTTGGCTGCGCCAATGTTCGCAAGTATGGCTTAATTGTCTTCCAGCCACCTGGGAAAAGTGTTTTGGCTTCTTCATCAGTAACTGCAGCACCGATGATGACGTCTTTGCCATCTGTCCAGTTGGCTGGTGTTGCAACCTTGAACTTTGCAGTGAGTTGCAATGAGTCAATGACGCGAAGCACTTCGTCGAAGTTGCGGCCGGTTGAGGCTGGGTAAGTGATGGTGAGTTTCACTTTTTTATCTGGGCCAACAACAAACACGCTGCGCACGGTCATCGTGTCATTGGCGTTTGGGTGAATCATGTCGTACAAGTTGCTCACCGTGCGGTCTGGGTCGCCGATCATCGGAAAGTTAACTGGCGTACCTTGTGTCTCACCAATGTCGCTTTCCCATTTTTCGTGCGACTCAACACTGTCGACCGAGAGGCCGATCACTTTGACGTTGCGCTTGTCAAACTCTGGCTTGATCTTGGCGACATAGCCAAGCTCGGTGGTGCAGACCGGTGTGAAATCTTTTGGATGACTGAACAACACACCCCACGAGTCGCCGAGCCAGTCGTGAAACTTGATCTCGCCTTGGGTGGTTTGGGCGGTGAAGTCTGGGGCGATGTCTCCGAGACGAACTGACATGAATGGCTCCTTGATTTGGTTGCCTCATAAGGCAACTTGCTATGGGGCGGTCAGCATATCGGAAACCCGACCAAACTTGTCAACTTTGAGATATGTCAATTCCAAAAGCCTTTTTGAAGGCTTTTTCGTAATCCGTGTCGTTCTCGACTGCTCCGAGTGTGATCCAATCGGCGTCGCTCATTTTTGCGCGACCCTCAATAAATTCTGAACCACCCCACGAACACGGGTATCGCAATTGAGGGGTATCGGTGGTGATGGCGTGATGAATGAGTGCTCCAACTTCGGTTGGGTCGGTCGCGTGTGGAATGCCTGCGGCGTAAAACTGCAACATGCGGCGGTAATGCGCGTCGTATGCACCGCTCGCATTTGGAGCTTCAAGATTTTTCATAAAAATTGACGATTTTGTGATGCCAGGTTCGATCATGACGACACGAATACCAAACGGTGCGACTTCATGTGCAAGACCTTCGGTGAGCCCTTCAAGTGCCCACTTAGAAGTGACGTACGGCGATTGCGCAACAGCAGCGATACGACCAACGATTGACGAAATGTTGACAACCGAACCACTTTTAGCTTCGCGCATGTGTGGCAACACCTGTTGCGTGCAACGCACAACACCAACGACATTGACATTGAACGAATCAAAATATTGCTCAGGTGTTGTTTCTTCAGTAACACCATTGCCGCCGATACCCGCGTTATTGACAAGCACATCAATGCGTGGTGTTGCGCGAAAAATATCGGCAAATCCTTGTCGCACGGATGCATCGTCAGCGACATCCATCTCAACAAGTTCGATACTCACGCTGAGTTTTTCGGCAAGAGCCAAAAGCTTGGCTGCTTTGTCGAGACTGCGCACAGTGCCGAACACTCTGTAACCCTGCTGCGCTAAGTAAATTGCAGTGGCCCGACCGATGCCGGAGTTAGCTCCTGTGACGACCGCGACTTGCTGAGATTGAGTTGTTTGATGTGTGCTCATTCGCTCAGCATATTGCGTATTTCCAATGAGAAATTCTTCGCTATGCGCGCGCAGAAGTCCAGCAAGTAACCTCCGCGCATGGCTCATGCGAACACACAACCAGCAAATCTTCCTACCACCATCGGCACGCTTCGGGCGTCGGGGTGGCAATCTCTGCCAGTCAAAGAAGAGCTTCGTCGCAATGCAGTTAAACGGATTGCCGCAGGCCTTCCATTGTTTGAAGGAGTGCTTGGTTACGAAGACACGGTGATGCCGCAACTTGAAAATGCATTGCTCGCAGGTCACGACGTCATTTTTCTTGGAGAGCGCGGTCAGGCAAAGACGCGAATCATTCGCTCACTCACGGGTTTGTTGGATGAGTGGATGCCAATCATCGCAGGTAGTGAGATCAACGATGATCCATACAACGCTGTGTCACGTCATGCGCGCGAGTTGGTGGCTGCGCACGGTGAAGACACACCCATCGCGTGGGTGCATTCGAGCGATCGATACGGGGAAAAACTTGCAACTCCAGACACATCTGTTTCGGATCTCATTGGTGAAGTCGACCCGATCAAGGTTGCCGAAGGTCGTTATTTGTCGGACGAATTGACGATTCATTACGGCCTTGTGCCGCGAACTAACCGCGGCATTTTTGCCATCAACGAATTGCCAGACTTGGCTGAGCGAATTCAGGTTGGTCTCCTCAACGTGCTCGAAGAGCGCGACGTGCAGATTCGTGGTTACAAAATTCGATTGCCGCTCGACGTCATGCTCGTGGCTTCTGCGAACCCCGAGGACTACACAAATCGCGGCCGCATGATCACACCGCTCAAGGACCGTTTCGGTAGCCAGATTCGCACGCATTATCCACTCGAAGTTGCAACCGAAATGGACATTGTGCGTCAGGAAGCGCGGTCTTCGTCCATTGGTGATGTGAACGTTCAATGGCCGGAGTTCATGGAAGAGATCATCACGACGATCAGCCATGTTGCGCGATCGAGTTCGCAAGTCAATCAGCGCAGCGGTGTGAGTGTGCGCTTATCGGTCAGCAACTACGAGACTCTTGCCGCAAATGCAGTGCGTCGCGCACTTCGCGTGGGGGAAACCGATGTTGCGCCGCGGGTCAGCGATCTTGCTGCGCTTGCTGCATCGACATCGGGAAAAATTGAAATTGAAAGCATGGAAGAGGGACGTGAGTCTCAGATTCTTGAAAATTTTGTGAAAGCTGCCGTATTGCAAGTGTTCAAAAAACGAGTGTCATCGGCAAAAATCGGTGAAGTAATTGCTTTGTTCGAGGGTGGCGTGATCGCTCATGTCGGAGAAGACATCGCATCCGCTCAATATGTTGAACTCTTCAATCAAGTTCCGCCACTTCGCGAGCTTGTTGTTGCGGCAGTTGGCAATACGGAGTCTGTTGCGCAAATTGCCAGTGGAGTTGAGTTTGTGTTGGAGGGACTGCACCTTTCGAAGCGTCTCAACAAAGATGAATCTGGTTCGCGCGCGACATATCGCTCACGTACGTAATTTTCGGAAGAAAACGCTCAGAAAATCAGGTCTAATGAACGAAGGGCGAATTCGTTAGCCAACAAACGGCGAACGAGTCCAAAAGTCATTGATGTCGTAACGGCCGTCAATCATTGGTTCGCCCGCGAGTGATACAACCTCAATCGGCTTGGAAAAACCTGGCAAATTGACTGCTGCATGCGGTACGGCAAATACTCCGACTGGCAAATTTGTGGCTTGATCTGCCGGAATCAACGTGCCAATGCCAACAGCTGCGTCGCAGAGACGTGCTGCCAGGTTTGGTGCGTAGCCGATGTAGTCCTGACCTTCAAACAACATGGTGTCGCCAGTTGCGATACCGATGCGCAACGAAAGTGGTGCACAAGCAGTAACTGCATGGCGCTGCAACTCGAGTGCGAAAGTGATGCCGTCGAGTGCCTCTACAGCGACAGCCATGAGCCCGTCACCCAAGTACTTGTCGATGCGAACGCCCTGGTGCGAACCAACAGCTCGTGCAACTCCACGAAATTGGGTGAGCAATTGCGCCGCTGCGCCGTCGCCGAAACTCTCGGTGTAATTGGTGAACCCTGAGAGGTCAACGAAAATGAACGTTCTTCCGAAGCGCATATTGAGCCTCAGCATAGAGGTGTGACCGATGTCTTGCTACAGCGTTTAGCACTAATGTTCTCGCATGCCATCGAAGTTCACCTATTCGCGTTGGGACGGCTCACAACGCGGGTTCGATCTTGATGCAGAAGGACTCTTGGGTGAACTCGCCGATGATTTGTTGTACCACGGCGATGTCAACAGTGCGCTGCGCAAGCTGATGCAAGATGGAATGCGCGACATGAACGGCGACCGTATTGCCGGAATGCGCGAAATGATGGAACGACTGCGCGAAAAGCGTGAGTCAATTCAGGAGCGCGGAGATCTTGGCGGCGTGTTCTCTGAGATTGCAGACGAACTGAACGATGTCGTAGACGAAGAGCGTCACGCGATCGAGAACTACACAACCGAAGCAAAGAATTCTGGCGATCAGCGTCGTGCAGAAATGGCGGAGCAGTCGGCGATGGAACGTAATTTCCGTCTTGACATGTTGCCCGCAGACTTGGCGGGCAAGATCGCCGAACTTCAGCACTATGACTTTCAATCAAAACAAGCACAACTGCGTTTTGAGCAATTAATCGAAAAACTGCGTGAGCAATTAATGCAGCAGCACCTTGACCAGATGTCAGGAGAGATGCAAAAACTCACGCCGGCTGACATGCAACGAATGAAAGACATGATGTCGGAATTGAACGCAATGCTTGAGCGTCGCCAGCAGGGCGAGGATCCGAAGTTCGAAGACTTCATGAAAAATTTCGGCGACTTCTTTCCCGAGAATCCAGAAACGCTCGATGAGCTGCTTGAGATCATGGCGCAACGAATGGCAGCTGCTCAGGCGATGCTCAACTCGATGACTCCTGAGCAGCGTGCACAAATGCAACAGCTCTCGGAGCAACTGCTTGAAGATATGGACTTGCGTTGGCAGATGGATCAGTTGTCAAAGAACTTGCAGTCCATGTTTCCGCAGGCAGGATGGCAAAAAAGTTATGAGTTTTCGGGCCAAGACCCTCTGGGCTTTGCCGAGGCGATGCAGTCAATGCAAGAACTCTCAGAGCTGGATCAGCTAGAAAACCTCATGAAAAACGCTGCAAATCCGGCTGCTTTGGCAGAGGCAGACCTGGACAGAGTGCGCGATCTGCTCGGTGAGGACTCTGCAAAATCACTTGAGAAGCTCTCGCAATTAACCCAGATGATGAAGGACGCTGGTCTCATTGACCAGTCCGACGGACGCCTCCAACTCACTCCACGAGGCATCAGGCAACTTGGTGCGAAGGCACTGCAGGATCTGTTTGGCAACCTGTCGAAAGACATGATTGGCCAGCATCAGATCGACAAGATCGGAACCGGCCACGAACGCGCGAACGACACCAAGCCGTACGAATTCGGTGACTCTTTTCGACTCGATCTTCACGGCACATTGCGCAATGCATTGCGTCGCGGTGGACCAGGGTTACCGATCAAACTTTCGCAAGATGATTTTGAGATCGAACGAATGGAACATTCAACGAGATCATCGACAGTGTTGCTGCTCGACCTTTCGTTGTCGATGCCAATGCGCGACAATTTTTTACCTGCCAAAAAGGTGGCGATGGCTCTCCATCACCTGATTTCATCGCAATTTCCAAGGGATTATTTGGGTGTTGTGGGGTTTGGCGCAACAGCCCGCGAGCTGGCCGCCGAGCGTATTCCCGAAGTCAGTTGGGACTTCTCGTATGGCACAAACATGCATCACGCATTCACCTTGGCGCGCAAATTGCTTGCACGCCAGACAGGCAACAAACAGATCATCATGATCACTGATGGTGAGCCAACAGCGCACGTGATGACATCGGGCGAGATATTTTTTAATTATCCGCCAGTGCGTGAGACAGTTGAAATCACACTTCGTGAGGCATTGCGATGCACAAAAGAAGCAATTCGGATTAATACTTTTATGTTGGATGCCGACAATGGTTTGCGACATTTCATCGAACAATTGACCAAAATCAACGGCGGACGTGCGTTTTTCACATCTCCTGAAACCCTTGGTGACTATGTCTTAATTGATTATTTGGAACACAAACGCAACATTTCGCGTGGGCGATCGGCGAGTGCAACTTCACAACGGTGATGATCGAAGTTTGCGATCAAAAATCCAAGACTGACGAAATTACCCGAATATTTGCATTTTGGCTGTGAATTTGGCAGAATGACACAGTTGTAATTACCTCGATGTAGGCGCGTTCTCGCGACTAACTCGAGTCCATCAGAAGTTAACGGAGGCAAGTTACGTGGAAGACGAACAAATAGCGCTGAGCGCAGACCGAGCCTGGCAAGATCAAGCCAACTGTCTCGGCGTCGACCCAGACTTGTTCTTCCCAGAACGTGGAGCATCAACCCGCGAAGCCAAAGAGGTTTGCCGCGGTTGTGTAGTGCGCAATGACTGTCTTGAGTACGCGCTCGACAATGGCGAAAAGTTTGGTATCTGGGGCGGTCTTTCTGAGCGTGAGCGTCGTCGCTTGCGTCGTCAGCGCGCTCAATCAAGTCGCACTATCGCAACTGCGTAATTAATTCGCGAGTTTGCGGTTTCGCGCAGCCATCGTTGACTCAATAGTTTTTTCAGCGCTCAAATCAAGTTCGTTCCATCTGCTGCGAGGTATTTCAGCGAGTGCGCGTGCTGGCACTAAACCAACTAATTCAGCGCGGTCAATTTGCGCATGTTGAGCAACAAAGTCGTACACCTGCTGTGGGCCAGTTACTGCGTAATCAATGAGGTTCATGCTCACTTGAGCGCTTTTGCCAACTTGTAGTCCAAGTGTGCGAACAGAATCACTGCGCAAAAGAGCTGAAATTTGCTTAGCTTTTTCGAGCGTTGAGTCTTTCAGCCAGATGTTGTAGGCGATCAAGATCGGCCTTGCACCCACACATATTGCACCCGCTGTGGGGTGTGGCATAGCTGGGCCAAAGTCGGGGAGTAGGTCAACAAATGCGTGCTTACGGATGTAAGGAAGTGTGCGCTCCGGTCCATACAAGAAACATGGCACCCCAAGTTCTTCAGAGGCGAAACGTGCAAACTCGTTGCGAGCATGAATGGCATCTTCAAACGTGCTTGGCTCAAGCGCAACAAACGGAACCACGTCGACAATGCCAACTCGTGGATGTACACCGGAGTGTGTGCTGATGTTGAACATGTTGAATGCTTCGCGCGCCAGCACTCGTGCAGAATCTGTGCCAGCGAGAGTGAACACGCTGCGGTTGTGATCTGCATCGCTATGCAGGTCGAGTAAGTCAGCGCCAAGCGCAGCAACTAATGCAGCAAGCTTTTCGGGGTCCCCGCCCTCACTGATGTTGATGACGCATTCCAGCACCCCTTCTGCCTATCGGGCTGTTTGGAGTGGTTGCTACCTGCGGTGGTATATTGGGCGCATGGGAAGCATCGGTGGTCCAGAACTCATTATTGGTCTAATTATTGTCGCTTTGCTCTTTGGATCGCGTTTGCCAAAGCTTGCTCGCAACCTTGGGCAAGCAACAAACGAATTCAAAAAGGGCCAAGCAAGTGCTGCGAAGGACGACGCTCCAAAGAGCGACACTCCTCCGTCCAGCAACTAATTAGCCAGCACTTTTACTTTCAGGCCGGTTGTGTCGGCGAGCAGCGTGCGACGTTCCATAGCTGCATAGATATTTAAGTCGCCGTCAAGTTTCTTTGTCGTCGTGAAGGCAATTTTCAATTCGCCATCGCTGATACTCGTCGTAATTTTTTTGACACGACCATCTTGGGTTCGATCAAGACCAACCGCAACGCGCAAGACGCCTGCCAATGCATTCACAAGTTTTTGATCCTCTTGCGAGAGCGCCGCAAATTCTGGATGGCCGAGTTTTGGCAAACCCTTGCGGTGGTAGCGAGCAACTTGAGCAATGATCTCAATCTCGCGATCATTCAGACCAACGAGCTCTGAGTTGCGAATTACGTAGTACGAATGCAGGTGATGCTTGGAGTGCGAGATCACTACGCCAACGTTGGCGAGCAGAGCTGCAGCCTCCAGAAGCTTGCGGTTCGCCTGCGCAACGCCAAGCACATCCCAAACTTGATCAAATAAATCGAGCGCAATGCGGGCAACGTTTTGCGAATGCTCTGGACGGTCATCGCAGCGGTCGGCGAGTAGGCGCACACTGCGCATTGCGGCATCGGTGTCACCAGTGGCAGGCCCAAGGCCGCGGCGCTGCAGAGTGTCAAGAATGACGCCTTCCCGAAGCGCATAGTCGCTGTACATAAACGACTCAACGCCATATACGGATGAGATTCCTTCAAGAATGATTGCGCCGGCCAAGATAATTTCAGCACGGCTTTTTTCGAGCCCAAACTTTTCGCGTCGTTCTTCAACCGTGTTAACCGAGCTCAGCATTGTCACTGTTTCAGCAATTTGAGCTTGAGTGAACTCAAAGCGATTGAGAGTCTTCAGTACCGAATTGTCGGACCGTTGTTGGATGAGCCGCGCAATCGTTTCTGCGGTGCCGGATGATGCAACAGCAACATCAAAACCAAATTCGGTGACCTCGGTTTGTAGAACCATGAGTGTCGAGCGCACATGAGAGCGACAACTGCTCACCGCACTTGGATGCAAGGTGGCCGAACCAAAGAATCGGTCGGTAAGCCGTACCGCGCCAAGTTTGAAACTGCGAGCAAGCAATACTTCATCGTCATTGCCGAGCACGATCTCGGTCGATCCACCACCAATGTCGCACAACAGCATCGGCCGCTCATGTTCGCCAACACCATGTAAAGCACCAAGATGGATGAGGCGGGCTTCTTCGACACCTGAGATGACCTCAATGTCAATCTGTGCTTCTTTTTTGGCTCTGCGGATGAACTCAAAGCGATTCTTTGCTTCGCGTACGGCACTTGTAGCAACGGCGCGAATTTCGGCATTGTGTGAAGCAGCAATTTTCTGCATCCGTACCAAACATGCAACACCCCGGTCAATCGCATCGGCAGAAAGTTCGTTCATGTCGCCGGCGCCATGTCCGATGCGCACCGTCTCTTTTTCGGTCTCGATTACTTCAAACCCACCGTCAACCACTTTGGCGATCACGAGATGGAAACTATTTGTGCCTATGTCAAGCGCTGCGATCGTTGCTGTTTCGCCAATTGACATTCGCGTCAGTCTAGTAAAGGGCTATTTCTGGCGATATCGTTATCACTATGTCTGAAGCCCCAGTAGCAACCGAGCCATCCCGCGGCCACGCTCGCATTACCTATACAGGTGCTGTGTCACCGCACTGGGCCGTGTACAGCGATTTTGGCGACCCAAACCTACTTGAAGAGTTTCGTGCCCGCGTGCTTGCGCGCTTGGTGTTGTTGCCTCGCAACGACCCACAATTTCGTCGTAACCAAGAGCGCGTCAACCGTGATGCCGAGCGCGAACGTATTTCGGTCGAGTGGGAACTCGGCTATAACGACGCTCAATAAGTTGTCGATGCGCTGTGGCGCGATCAGGTGTGAATATTGTGCAAAACCAATCTGAAGTTTTGGTAAATCAACGATGACTTCTTGGCGACAATTACTGAAGCAGTCATTCAGTAAAGATTTATCTGTTTACGATTCAGGCATCGATGCTCGAATTATTAACAGGGAGCTGAGCTGGCTCGATTTCAATGCGCGTGTGTTGTCGCTTGCAGCTGATGCCGAAATCGAGTTGCTCGAGCGATGCAAGTTCGCGGCAATTTTCTGCAGCAATCTCGACGAGTTCTATCAAATCCGTGTTGCTGCGCTCAAAGATCAGATAGCAGCAGACGTCAGTGCCGTCACTCCCGATGGACGTACGCCGCGTCAGCAACTTCAGGAGATAATTCGGCAGGTGCAACAACTCGTTGAACAGTTGGAAGACGTCTATAACCAAGACCTTTTGCCAAAACTTGCGAGCAACGGCATCCAAATTCTCGGTTGGGGTGAAGTAACCGATATTGAGCGCGAGTTTTTGATGACAATGTTTGAAACTCGCATCTTCCCAGTGCTCACACCGCTCGCAGTCGACCCTGCGCACCCGTTTCCATATATTTCAAACTTGGCACTCAACTTGGCTGTCATTGCGCTTGACCCGCGCACCCAAGAGCAACGATTTGCTCGTGTAAAGATTCCACCAACGCTTCCAAGGTTTTTACAATTGCCCGACAGCAACAGGTTTGTCTTGCTCGAAGATGTGGTGAGTGCAAACTTGGGTCGCCTGTTTCAGGGAATGACAATCGAGCAGTGCCACACGTTTAGAGTGACCCGCAATGCCGACCTTTCGGTTGACGACGAAGATGCAGAAGACTTGTTGGCAGCTGTCGAGATGGAATTGCGGCGCCGTCGCTTTGGTCGGGCTGTGCGCCTCGAAGTGTCCAACGGAATGTCGCAGGAAGTGCTTGACCTACTGATCGACGAACTCGAACTTGAGGCTGGAGATGTCACGGTGCATCATGCCCCGGTTGGCTTGAGTGCGTTGATGCAACTCTCTAATCTCAACTTGCCTCATTTGCGATTTAAGCCTTGGCCTGCGCTTACTGCTGGTCGCTTGGCAGCTGCGGAAGAAAACGAACGGTCAATCTTTAGCGTTATTCGTGAGCGTCAATTGCTTGTGCATCATCCGCACGAATCGTTTATTTCTTCTGTCGAAGAGTTTGTAAAGCAGTCCGCACTCGATCCACTCGTGCAATCAATCAAGATGACGTTGTATCGCACATCTGGAGACAGTTCGATTGCACGGCACCTCATCCGTGCTGCCGAGCTGGGCAAGCAAGTTGCAGTTGTGATTGAATTGAAGGCCCGTTTTGATGAAGCCCGCAACATGTCGTGGGCAAAAGAACTTGAGTACGCCGGAGTACACGTGACGTACGGTCTTGTTGGTCTTAAAACTCACGCCAAATGTATTTTGGTGGTGCGCAACGACCCGGACAAGATGCGACGTTATGTGCATATGGGTACCGGAAACTACAACTCGACAACGGCGCGCATATATGAAGACATCGGCTTCTTTACCTGTGAAGACGCGATTGGTTCGGATGTCACCGAGTTGTTCAACTATCTCACTGGCTATGGCCACGAGCCCGAATATCAAACATTGCTAGTAGCACCACACCGTCTGCGCAGCGGCATCATTGACCTCATCGACAAAGAAGCAACGTTTGGAGTTGACGGTCGTATCACGATAAAGATCAATTCAATATCGGACAAAGCCGTGATTGAGGCGTTGTATCGGGCAAGTAACGCTGGCGTACAGATTCAAATCATCGTGCGGGGAATCTGCTGCCTTCGTGCTGGCGTGACTGGCATGTCTGAAAACATTCGGGTTCGCTCCATTCTTGGTCGGTATCTCGAGCATTCACGTATTTATCGTTTTGAGCATGGCTACGACAACAACGAACCACTGCACCTCATTGGTTCTGCCGACATGATGGGTCGAAATTTGGATGGACGCGTTGAGGCATTGGTGCCACTGACTCATCCGAAGCACCGTATGTGGCTCGACAAAGTGCTTGGGTACTTGGTGGATGACGAGGCTGCCCATTTTGACCTTCATGCCGATAATTCGTGGACGCGAGAAGGTACCCCCGGCCTCACCGTGGATGCCCAACGAAAATTGCACGACTGGGTCGTGCAAACCCAGGTCCGATAAAGCGGTTAACTTGTTTGTAATCTGACGTTCAGTTCAGTTTTACCTGGTGCGTGTAGGTTTCACATGCAGCAACCTTGCAGTTCAGCAAAGTTTGAAAGAAAGTTGACCAATGGACGAATTACGTAAAACGTTTCATCAAGAAGTTGATGCCATTCGTGACCAGGTGATTCGACTTGGAGCCTCGGTAATTGAAGCCATACCTCGAGCAACTGCAGTGTTGCTCAGTGGCGACCTTGAGGGCGCCGACTATTTAGTGCAAGCCGATGACGAGATTGACGCGCGCTCAGTTGACATCGAAGATCAGTGCTTTCAGCAACTAGCCCTGCAGGCTCCGGTAGCAGGAGATTTGCGTCAGTTGGTCTCAATCATCAAGATCACTGGCGAGTTAGAGCGTTCAGCCGACTTGGCGGTCAACATCTGCAAAGGCGCACGACGAATTTATGGTCACGACATTGATCCCGTATTACGCGGTTTAATTACCAAAATGGCTGAGCAGGCTCAGCAATTATTTATTTCGGCGATGGACGCATTCGAATCAAGCGATGCACCAAAAGCTGCAGCCATTGACGACATGGACTCATTTTTGGATGGGCTACATCGTCAATACATTCAGGAAATTTTTGAGTGCCATGCTCGAGGAAAAATGGATGTTCAGGTCGCCGTGCAACTCGCAATTATCGGTCGATTCTTCGAACGCATCGGCGACCATGCAGTAAACGTCGGCGAGCGAACGCAGTTTATTCTCACTGGTGTCCTTCCTGAACATCGTGGTGCTGCTCGATACAAGGCACGGCACTCCGGTGACTCGCAATCATCGTCAGACTCTTCGTCGTAGATCTGTAGTGAATTAGCCATGACGACCATATGGTTTGTCACTTGCGTAGTGGTCGCACTAATCGCAGGAATGCTTTATGGCAAGAAGTCGTCACGCGCTGGAAACATTGAACGCATAGAACCTGATGATGCATCCCAACGTGTTGATGCGATATCGAACGTGGGTGACGAACAGCTACTGAAAGCTTTTGATCTTCTGCCTATCGGTGTTGTGATTAGTCGCGACCCCAATGGCGATCTGCTGCGAAACCGAATTGCTACTGAGATGACCGGGGTTCGCTACGTTGACATTTTGGTTGACGAAGCGGTGGTTGCACTTGTAAAAGAGACAATCGAGATTGGTGAGCAGAACAAATCGATGCAGGTCGCAGGACCTCCCGATCGTTTTTTTCAACTGCACTCACAACGGTTGAACAACGAAGGTGTCGTCGTCACGATCGAAGACACCACTGATCGAGTTCGAATTGACACCGTTCGTACTGATTTTGTTGCCAACTTGAGTCATGAATTGAAGACCCCAATCGGTGGTATTGCCGCCCTCGGTGACACAATGGTTGACGAAACAGACCCAGTCGTGATGAAGCAGCTGGCAGAACGGATCGTTCGAGAGTCATTTCGCATGGCTGGCATTGTGAACGACTTACTCGATCTTTCGCGAATCGAATTTGGACGATCTACAGAGTGGGAACGCATCGAAATGAACGGCGTTATCAAAGAGGTTGTCGCACTTGCACAAGACAGCGCACGTCGCCATAAAGTTGAACTCGTGACCAGTGGCGATTTCGCTGCCGAGGTTTTTGGGGATCGAAACCAACTTATATCTGCTTTTTCTAATCTTGTGGAGAACGCAATTAAATACAGCGAGGTAGATCGACTTGTCGAAATTATTGGTGATGTACGGGCTGATGATCTGAAGGTTGCGATCGTTGATCAAGGATTGGGAATCGCTCCGAAGGATCACGAACGAATTTTTGAACGTTTTTATCGCGTTGATAGGGCACGCAGCCGATCAACCGGAGGAACAGGTCTTGGTCTGTCAATTGTGCGACACGTCGTTGACAACCACGGAGGAAAAATCGAAGTGAAGTCAAATGAAGGCGAAGGCGCAACTTTTACTGTTGTATTACCCCGATCAAAGGAAAACTAAATGAGTCAGCCAACCGAATTGCCAATGGTGTTTGTTGTTGAAGACGAGGAATCGTTTATTGAGGCACTTGATATTGGTTTAAAGCGCGAAGGGTTTCGAGTCAGTGTGGCTAAAGATGGGGCGGCAGCACTATCGATGTTTGACAAAATCAATCCAGACATCGTTCTGTTGGACGTGATGTTGCCAAAGGTTTCGGGAACAGATGTATGTCGTGAAATTCGTAAAAAAAGCCAAGTGCCCATCATCATGGTTTCAGCAAAGGGTTCCGAGATTGACACTGTGATCGGCCTTGAGGTCGGTGCCGATGACTACATTGTCAAGCCGTATCGATTGCGCGAACTTGTGGCACGTATCCGCGCTGCTCTACGACGCAGCTCATTGACCCCAACCGAGATTGACGAAGTTGGTATTGGAACTGTTTCGATCGGAGATGTCGCGATTGATCCAGAACAACATGTGGTGACTGTTCGTGGCGACGTGACCAAACTTCCGCTCAAAGAATTTGAGTTGTTGTATGTACTTGTCGCTAATGCGGGTCGTGTAATGACTCGTGAAACATTGATTGATCGAGTGTGGGGTACCGATTATTACGGTGACACCAAAACTCTCGATGTACATATCAAGCGCTTGCGAAGCAAAATTGAATCGGAGCCAGCAAACCCAACACGGTTGGTCACTATCCGTGGCCTTGGCTACAAATATGAGAAAATGAGCGCATAGCAACACAAAATAGACATACGGGCCTCGCGCCAGTGAGCCCCCTGACGCGGCTTTCACGTGTGCATGTGTTGATGGTCGTTGGCGAAGCCGCACTTGCGGTTTCGTTGGCGGATTCACTCTTTTTATCGATTAGCCCTGATGCCGCACGTTCAAAGGTGATTCTGTTTTTGGCAATCAGCCTCGCTCCTTTTGCGGTGCTCGCACCAATTATTGGGCCATACATCGATCGCTTGCCCGGCGGCCGACGTATCACCGTGTGCATAGTTGGAGTTGCGCGCGCGATGGTATTGATTGCGATGATGAAGTGGTTGAACTCACTCGCACTTTTTCCGCTTGCATTTCTTTCACTTGTACTAGCCAAAACGTATGGGGTGTCGCGCTCGGCGATTATGCCAACTGTTGTTGATGGTGACGAGCAATTGATGGCGGCTAATGGAAAACTCGGGCGGTTGACCAGCGTTGTTGGTTTTCTTGGTGGCGCACCAGCATTCTTGTTGCAACTCATCGACACCAGATTGTCGCTCGGATTTTCGGCCTGTGCGTTTGCATGTGCAGGTATCGCTGCGCTTGCACTACCTCGACATGTGGCAGCAGTTCCGAACACAATGCAAGAAATTGAGAAACACGAACTTCATGAGCCAGAAATTCGTCAAGCCGCATTCGTGATGCTGGTGTTACGAGCGGCAGTTGGATTTATGTTCTTCCATTTAGCCTTTTGGTTGCGCGATCAAAAAGCAGGCACTGCGTGGTTTGGATTGGCAGTTGCTGTCTGCTCCCTCAGCACATTTGCAGCCAATGCTGTTGGTCCATTGTTACGTCGGCGTATTCACGAACAGAGAATGCTCAAACTATGTATTGCATGTGTTTGTCTTGGCGGACTGGTTGCTGGATATTTCGGTGGAGTTACCGCGGGAATTATTTTGGCTGGAGTGGTGAATGGAGTCGGTTCAATCGGCCGGCTTGCATTTGAATCAACAGTGCAATCAAAAGCGCCAGATGCAAACCGTGCGCGAGCATTTGTGAGATATGAAACTCGCAATCAAATCGCGTGGGTGATTGCTGGACTGCTTGCAGTCATTGCGACGCCACCTGGAGGGGTTGGCTTCATGATTGTTGGTATTGGGTCAGCAGCTGCATCGCTGCTATTTGTCTTGCAGCTCAATTCGAGCAAGCCCAGACCAGGCGCATCTAACTCGCTCGGTGTAGGCAAATTGCCCGCTCCGGCAAAGAGTTGAGACAGGCCGTCATGCCCAGCGCGCTCGGTGACACCGGCCGCAAATGCATGTCCGCGTTCAACTTGCCGGCGGGTGAGCCGCAAGCCCAGCAGTTGTTCAACGAATGAGTCGTGGGGTGCTGATTCGACCCGTCGTCTTCGAACAGCTTCAGCGATCTGCTCGCCTCCACCCAACACCAGTGCGGAAATTGCGTCAACGCTGTGGTCGATATATCCAATTACCGAAGCAATCATCGCGTCCAGCACTGGAGCTTGGCGCTCCTGCTCTGGCGATAGCACTGCACCCAAAATAATGGTTGGATCTGTGAGAAATTTTTGCATCATTGCCATTGGGTCGGTAGTGCCGAGGTCCATCGTCGTGAGTCTTTCCATCAGCGCATTTGGATTCGGACGAAAGGCAGCAATGTATTTACTGATTTGTTGATTGATTGAGCTACGAACATGATCGACGCTAAGCACGGCGTGTGAGGTCAACTCATGAAGCAATACCCACATGCGCATGTCATCGACTGTGATGCTCCAGTCATTTGCAAATTGTTCGACATTGCTTGCAACAAGAAGAAGTTGATTCTTGGGTTCGCGCGGGATTGGCAAGTCATACTGTCCGAAAGCGCGTAGCGAGAGTTGTCCGATCATGGATCCAATTGACATGCCCATCATTGCTGGCGCCATCATCTTGTTGAGCGACGACAGCATTGCTGCGATCTGATCGGTTTCGATATCAGTATCGATCTCGGTACCAGGTTGCGTCGTTTCAACACTTGGGTTGCTCAATGCCGCCGCGAGTTGGGTAAAGAGCGGCTTGTACGACTCGAGCGTGTAGTGCACCCAAGTGGAGTGATTGGTGACGACGATGTTGGGAAGTGCAGTGCCTGTGCCAGTACTCAATCCGGTGTAGTTGCGCACATGCATGTCGGCAATTGGAGCGAGTTGCTCGAGGCTCACCCGAGATGAAGGATCAACATTTGCTTCAGTATTGGTGCCATTCGTTGCAGTAGAGATAGCTACTTGTCGCGCAACGTCCCATTGCAGCGGACCTTGGCCAGCCATCGCCTTCGCGAGGTCACCAAAAAGTGGAATTCCACCAAAAGGTTGTTCGTTTGGATTGTCGCTCACTGATCTAGAGCCTATTAAAACTTTAAACTAATTGACCATCCACAACCTCGGGTACGCTGAAAGTGATGTCACACCAAGAAATCTCTCAAGACGGCAACGTCTGGCTTGAAATCACTGATTCCAAACTCAATGTTGGTGCGGTGTATGACTGGTCGGTTACCGATTCGTGTGGTGCCGTGGTGGTGTTTTCGGGCACTGTGCGTAATCATTCTGAAGGTCGCACTGGTGTGCACACCTTGAGTTACGAAGCATTCTTGGAAGAAGTCATTCCGAAGTGTCGCGAAATCGTCGCCGAAATGAAAAATCAGTGGATTGACTTGGGCAGAATTGCGCTCATTCACCGAGTTGGCGATCTCAAGCTTGGTGAGTCATCAGTTCTTGTTGTTGTCTCTGCTCCGCATCGACCTGAAGCATTTGAAGCTGCACGATTTGGTATCGATGCATTGAAAGCAACAGTGCCAATTTGGAAACGTGAAGCATGGGAGACTGGAAGCGACTGGGCGCTCGGTGCGCAACATGTAACAAGTGTTGATCAAGTTAAGACAACATCGCAACAAAAAACGAGCGCAAACAAATGATCGCGATTTCAAGTTTTTCGCTGTTGTTTGCCGCAATCTCCGTTGTGTCTGCATCAACTCTCGTCGTGATGATGTTGCAAGAGACGCGCAATGCAACTCGCAACAATGGAATGGTTGCATTCCGTCGCCACTTAGACGCTCTTTCTGACGATTCGCGCGCTCACGTGCGCCAACAGTTGCACGATCATTCCAACAAACAGGGCAGAAGGTAACTACAAGTGGCACGCGACTTAGCAATTGACCTTGGTACCGCAAACACCCTTGTGTATATGGAGGGGCGCGGCATTGTTATTAACGAACCTTCCGTGATTGCTGTCAATAAGCGCACGGGTGAAGTGCTCGCGACTGGCCAAGAAGCATGGAGCATGATTGGCCGTACACCTGGGTACATCGTTGCGGTGCGCCCGTTACGTGGTGGCGCAATTACTGACTTTGAAATCACCGAAAAAATGATCAGACTGCTCCTTCAACGTGCGGGAGTTTCGCGATTTTCGCGCCCGAAGGTTCTGATTTGTGTACCTTCTGCCATCACCGAGGTGGAGCGACGCGCAGTAACAGACGCAACTCGTCGCGCAGGTGCTGCCGATGCACAGTTGCTCGAACAACCAATGGCAGCAGCCATCGGTGCAGACTTGCCGATCAATGAGCCTGTAGGCAACCTTGTTATCGACATTGGTGGCGGTACTACAGAGACTGCAGTGATCAGCCTCGGTGGAATTGTCGCCCTCGAAGCAGTTCGCGTCGGAAGTTTCGACATTGATGCTGCGATTCAGTCATATGTGCGACGCGAACATGGTCTTGCAATTGGTGAGCGCACCGCAGAAGAAATCAAGATCTCGATCGGTAGCGCAATGGCGACGCCGGAGGATCGCGACGCTGAGGTACGTGGTCGCGATCTTGTTTCAGGATTACCAAAAACGGTGGTGTTGACATCGAGCGAAATTCGAGTTGCGATCGATGATGTCGTGACACAGATGGTCAACTCGGTCATTCGCTGCTTGGCCTCGGCACCACCAGAACTGTCGCAAGATTTTCTTACTCGCGGCATGTATTTAGTAGGTGGTGGGTCGATGTTGCGTGGTCTAGCCCGACGCATTGAGCGCGATACGCAGGTACCTGTCAATATGTCGACTGAACCGCTCGAAGCCGTAGTGCTTGGCGCTGGTCACTGCGTTGAAAACTTTGCAGCCCTCCGCGGGTTGTTTATGGATTCACGCCGCTAGATGAGGCGTGCAAGACCTTCTTGCACAACAGTGACAACAAGTTTTCCATCTTGGGTAAAGATGTGTCCTTCGGCCATGCCGCGTGAATTGGATGTTGAGATCGAAGACTGCTGATACAGCAGCCAATCATCGGCACGAAATTCGCGATGAAACCACATTGCGTGATCAAGGCTGGCGAGTTGCAGCGAACCATCTGCGAGTGATCGACCATGGGGCAAAAGTGCAGAGTCAAGCAACGTCATGTCACTTGCGTAGGTGACAATGCAAGCGTGCAGCACATTGTCGTCAGGAAGTTTTCCATCAGTACGAAACCAAACTCGCTGGCCAGGCTGCGGATTGCCTCTGCGCGTGAATGGGTTGCCGTCGACGTAACGCATGTCGATCGGACGTGGTCGGTCGTACCAATCACCAAGTTTTTCTTTGTACGGCTCCATCAATGATTTGAAATCGGGAAGTGAGTCCGGATCAGGAACATTCGCGGGCATTGCAATCTGATGTTCGAGTCCAGGTTCTGCTTTTTGAAAACTGGCTTGCACGTTGAAAATTGCTTTTCCATGTTGGATCGCCACTACTCGCCGCGTGGAGAAACTCTTGCCGTCACGAATACGGTCAACCTCATACAAGATCGGCACACCTGGGTCGCCTGAGCGCAAAAAATATGCGTGCAACGAGTGGACCATGCGACCCGGCTCGTCAATTGTTCGGGCTGCAGCCACGAGAGCTTGCCCAGCCACCTGACCGCCGAAGACTCGTTGGCGATTTTCGTCGGGTGACTGACCGCGAAAGATGTTGACCTCAATGGTCTCGAGGTCGAGCAATGTAATGAGGTCTTGAAGGGGCTTGCTCATCCCTTAATAATGCCAGCAATGGGTCGGGTGTGTGTGCCCGACTAGCGTGAATTTCATGACAAGTGCGAATACTGCTTCAACATCAACAAGCCCACGTTCATTTCCTGCAGGATTTACATGGGGCACTGCAACGGCAGCCCACCAAGTGGAAGGCAACAACTGGAACAACGACTGGTGGGAGTGGGAACATCGCGTTGGTACGCGTGTGAAAGAACCAAGCGGAGACACCTGCGATCACTACAACTTGTACCCGCAGGACATCGCAATGCTCGCCAAATTGGGTTTTGATAATTACCGATTCAGCGTTGAGTGGAGCCGGATCGAGCCTGAAGATGGTGAGTTCTCTCAAGCCGAGATCAATCATTACCGCAAAGTTTTGGAAGCATGCCATGAACACAACATCACACCTGTTGTCACATTGCATCACTTCACTACTCCGCGATGGGTCGCAGCACGGGGTGGATGGGTAAATGATTCAACTGCAGATTTGTTTGCTCGTTTTTCGGAAAAAGTTGCCAAGTCGCTTGGTGATGGCGTGGGTAAGTGGTGCACCATTAACGAGCCGAATATGGTTTCGACAATCGGGTATTTGCTTGGAGAGTTTCCACCCGGCACAAAGTCTCGTGAAGCTCGTGCAAAAGCAAACGAAGTGTTCTGTCAGGCACACATTAAAGCGCGTGATGCTGTGAAGTCAGTATCGAGTGCTCCGCTCGGCATCACGCTTGCAATGCAGGAATACACCATCAATGTTGATGATGAATCACATCGCAAGGCAGCAGAGGGCAAGCGTGACATGGCGTGGGATGGACTCGAGGACTGCTTTTTGGAAGTTGCGAAAGGCGACGACTATTTCGGTGTCCAGACATACACGCGCGAGCGTTTCAACCAAGACGGTCGTATTCAGCCAGATGCAGACATGCGCACAACAATCATGGGTTACGAGTTCAGGCCTCAGGCGTTAGAAGCATGCATTCGTCGCGCGTGGGAAAAGACGGGTCATGTGCCAATCATCGTTACCGAGAATGGCATTGCTACAAGTGACGATGCCGAACGAATTGAATACGTGCACGGGGCACTCGAAGGAGTGCTCAACTGCATTCAGGATGGAATTGATATTCGTGGATACACCTATTGGAGCTTGATGGACAACTTCGAGTGGATGTATGGATACGGACCAACGTTCGGAATTGTTGCAGTCGATTGGAAGACACAGGTACGCACACCTCGACCAAGTGCATCTTGGCTTGGTCGTATTGCTCGCGGCAACGCATTGCTTCCGCGTAATGCGTAACGAGTAATTTTTCACGTGACCAAACTGAGCGGCGAACGACGCACGATTGCTCTTGACACAACTGGGTTTATGCCAGAGGTTGAGGGCGATGCATTATTTGTGGCAGCGCTAGCCGCAGGAAAAGCTTGTCCTGGAATGCCAATGGTCGAAATCGGCTCGTACTGTGGGCGAAGCACCGTGTGGTTTGGTTCAGCAGCAGAAACCTGTAACACATTGCTGTTTGCGGTTGATCACCATGGTGGGTCAGAAGAAAACCAAATTGGTTGGGAGTGGCACGATCCAACATTGGTTGACGCGACTACGGGTCGACTCAATACGTTGCCACATTTTGAAAAAACAATGAGTCGTGCAGGGCTCACCGACTCGGTGCGAACTGTTGTTGGAGACTCACCGACAATTGCAAGTACGTGGACGCAACAAATTGCGATGTGTTTTATTGATGGTGGCCACGCTCGAGATGTCGCAGCAAACGATTACGCGGCATGGAATGGACATATTGCTCTGGGTGGAATATTGGCAATCCATGATGTATTTACTGATCCAGAACTTGGTGGTCAGGCTCCCTATGAGGAGATTTATCTAGCAGCAATAAACAGCGGCAAGTTTGTAGATGTGAGTGCAACGGGTTCGCTGCGTGTGCTCACGCGAGTGAAATAAAAAACACTCAAATCTAGAAACGATTTAGTCAAGCACAGTTGATGCGCCAAAGATTTTGCTTGCTGCAGTATCGCCACTAATCGCATTGGCGGCCAAGATCACTGCAGCACCGGTGTATGCACTGCACTCATCGGCAGGGAACACAATGCGATCTGGGTAAACAATGCCTGTGAGGTAAGCGCCGCTCTCAGTACGGTGTGCATTTGTCCACGACAACAATTGCTTTGCGGTGTCAATGTCACCGATTGCAGAGTGGGCCAGCGAACATTCTGCTGTTTCGGCAGCCGTTACCCAATCTTCGTCATTAACGCAGCGCACGCCACGTGAAGGGATGACAAATTCTTCCCATTGCATGGCGATACGAGTCTTCGCTTCAGTGCCAGTCAGCGCACCAGTGAGTACGGGGTAGTACCAGTCCATTGCCCAGCGAAGTTTTGGCTCGAAGGCATCGAGGTTGGTGTTGATGATCTCATCGATTGCATCCGCTGCAGCGCGCCATTCGGGTTGGGAGTCACCAACTATTGCTCCGATATTCGCTGCGCAATGCAACGCGTGGCGAATTGATGAACAGCCAGTAAGTAAGGCGTAATCCCAAGGGTTTGCGTTCACTTCGCGAGCCCACAAGATGGTGCCATCTGGGCGACGCATCGCCAACACCCATTCCATTGCGCGCTTGACTGCAGGCCACATTCGTGTGATGAATTGCTTATCGTTGGTGCTCATCCAGTGATGCCACACTCCGGTGCCGATATATGCGCACACGTTGGTGTCGAGTTTTGTTTCTTCTACTGACCCGTCTGGCAAGTAGTAGTTAAACCAACTGCCATCTTCACGCTGCACCGAGGTCAGCCATTCGTATGCGCGTTGGGCCTGATCATGCAGACCCATCACATCAAGCGCCATCGCAGTCTCAACGTGATTCCACGGGTCGCAGTGTCCGCCAACAAACCAAGGGATCATGCCGCTCGAAAGTTGCAATGACGCAATTGATTGAGCGGTTGCGCGCAACTCTTCTTGGGTGATCACGTCGTTCAGATTGTTGCCGAGATCATTGCTGAGATTTTTGCCGAGTAGCTCGTTATTTGGCATTGTCTACCGGCTTCATGGAATACACCACATAGCTTTTGCCAAGAACAGGGGCAAGCACTTGCTCGGCTACCTGGGTTACTTTTGGTTTGGAGATGATGTCCCATTCCAAAAACTTTTTGTAGGCGTTGACCATGCGGTTGTCTTCTCGTGCAGGACCAACAGCACAGCGCAACCACCAATATGGTGAGTGCAATCCGTGGGCTCGATGCTGACCAACAACGCGCAAGCCTGCTGCGCGCAACTTCGCCTTGAGTTCAGTGCCGCTGTAAATGCGCACGTGTCCACCGACCACAAAAGGTGCGTGGTATTCATCCGACAACATCCAGTTGATCTTTTCGGGAAACCATGACGGAACGGTGGCGCCAAGTGTGCCGCCGGGCTTGAGTACCCGAGCAAGTTCACTCAGTGCGGCTACGTCATTTTGAATATGCTCAAGCACTTCGGAAGTCACAATGCAATCAAACGAATTGTCAGCAAATGGCAAGCAAGTGGCATCGCCACGCAACACACCCACAAGGTTTTCGGCTTTGATCTCACCGGCTTCGTACATGGCGCTAAATGTGGCGCGCATGGCAACAACTTCGTCTTGGGCGTAGTCGAGTGCAACAACTTGCGCACCGAGGCGTGCAGCCTCAAATGCATGTCGACCAAAACCTGCACCAGCATCGAGAAACAATGTGCCAGGTCCTATGGACAGTTCGCTAAAACGCACGGTCAACATTGGTTATTTACTATCCCTTAGTTGAAGTTTTTTGACGTTATGTGGCATCGAAAGAACTTCTTTGTATTGATCAACTGTGAGTGCCGCACAATGGCGCCAGCTCCAGCGCTCGACAACTCGGGCTCTGCCCGCTGCACCGATGCGATCTCGCAACTCTTTGCTGTCAAGTCCACGACGAATGGCTGCGGCCAACGCATCCGCGTCACCCGCTGGGCACGACAACACCGTGTCGTTGTCGACACCAGTGACTTCGGGGAGTGCACCACCTGTAGTTGCAACCAAGCATGTGCCTGTCGCCATCGCTTCGATCGCAGGAAGACTAAAACCCTCGTACAAACTTGGCACTACAGCAAGTTCGGCTTCTGCATACAACTCAACAATGCGTTCGTCAGTCACTCCAGAAACGTGCGTGATGCAATCTTCGAGACCAAGCGAACGAATGAGATCGGCGTTTGCACCTTCGCGGGGTTTGCCAATAATCGTCAGGTGCACTTCGCGCTCGGTGCGCAATTTTGCCAAAGCCTCAAGCAAATATGAAAGACCTTTGAGGGCCACGTCGGCAGATGCGGTGGTGATCATGTGTCCAGGCTTGCGTTGCACTGAAGGTTTTGGGGAGAACAGCTCGTGATCAACACCAACTGGGACGAGCCGCATGCGATCGAGCGACACTTTCATGTCGGTATGAATGTCGTCGATCGAGTTCTTGCTCACCACAACAACGCGTGGCATCTTGCTCGCAACTTTTCCTTGCATCTCCACAAACGAATACCAGCGACCAATGGCTTTGCGCTTCCACCAAGTTGGTGTGTGTTCCATCTCGAGCTTGCGATCCTTGGTGATGGGGTGGTGCAGGGTCACGATTGTTGGAATGATTTTTTCAATCTTGAGGATGCCGTATCCGAGGCATTGATTGTCGTGCACAATGTCAAAATCGTTCACACGTGTTTTAAGAGCGCGATGTGCTCGAATACTGAATGAGCGTGGTTCGCCGAACGTGCCTTTGAGAAACTGTGCTGACTCAACAAAGTTCGGCCAGTCATTGATTTCCCAATATGCGGGGAAGCGACCGGGGTGGGCGTCATTGAAAATGTCGAGGCTTGGGAGTTGATGCAGTTGTACTCGCGGATCAAGGATCGGGTACGGCTGACCGCCAAAAACTTCGACATGATGACCCAGATCGACAAGTGCTTTGGTGAGATGTCGCGTGTACACACCTTGGCCACCGACGTGGGGCTTGCCGCGATAGGTCAAATACGCAATACGCAATGGGCCGTTGGGGTCGAACGGCGTAGACATAGCCGTATCACTCTACCTAGCGGTAACCAAGTGCAGTCAGGCGGAAAAAACGCGTCAGTGAATGGTTGGGGGATACCACCAAAGGTTCGGAGTTGAGTCCGTTTGGAGGGCCTGATTGTGGTTCGATACAGATTGCATGCGACGGTTCGTTGTACACGACCCAGTGGCTGCAGTCGCTCTCGAGACGAACCGTTGGACCGTTTTCGAAATGCAGTAACGGCGCAGTGATGACGTCGGTAAAACAGTCGTCGAGCGGTGACTGCATTAAATCGTGTTGTTGACACGCACGTTGTGCGCCAGCGATGCCTTCGCTATCGCGCACGTACATTGTTTTGAATTCGGCATCTAGTTGTACAGGCCGCACAAACCATGGGTGCCAACCAACTTGTGCTGGCATGGAAGCCGATGCATCGTCGCGACCTGATGCGAACACAGTGAGTTGTAGGTTCACTGATGTCGAGTCGACGCTGATGCGATGCTCGACCCACCCATCAAATGGCCACCGCTGATCCAGTTCGACTCGCAGAGTTGCGCTTGTTGGTGAGGTAGCAACAACTTGCCATTCGGCGTCATGCACAAGACCATGAATCGCATGCGGAGCAGAGTTGATAGGCAACTGCACACTTGTGCCTTGATGCTTAAAAAGTCCATTGCGCGTGCGGCCTGCCCATGGAGTCATCGGGTAACAACCCCATGAAAAAGAGTCATCATTCGTGCGCTGTACCAAGAGCTCTGTATTGCCAAACCGAAGGCTCGACAGACGTGATCCGTGTTCGACATCAACGTCGACTTCAACATTGCCAGACGAAAGCGTGATCACGTTGTTGCTGGTCATGCTCGAGATGTGCGCCGACCAACAATCAGTAGGGCAAGAAGAGAAGCAATCATGAGCAAAATAATGGGCATGTCGCCAATGAATGAATAGATTGTGCGACCCGAACGAAGCTGCACTTCTCGGATAATGACATGTTGTTCGCTCACGCCTGTGCGAGCAAAAACTTGACCACTTGGTGAGACAAATGCAGAGAAGCCTGTAGGCGAAACTTGTACGAGCCACCGACCGGTTTCTAATGCGCGCAAGCGAGATGAAGCAATCTGTTGAGTTTGCAATATCGTGCCTGTGTAGCTCGAGCCATTGGTTGGGTTCACCAACAACGTTGCACCACGCTCGATGCCTTCGTTGGCGCGTCCTGCGAAGAAGACTTCCCACGAAATAACAACTGCAATGGTGGTGTCTGCGGCGCGCAGTATTGCTGTGTCATGGCCCGCCATGGCATCACGAGGAATTCTGTCTACTGGCGCACCAACCGCTTCAAGCAAACCACGCATCGGTACAAACTCACCAAAGGGCACTCGTCGCACTTTGTCATAGCGATCGCCGAGCGATCCATCAGTATTCACGACGACTTGAGCGTTGGTGAAGTATCTATTGTCAAGATCTTCGGTGATGCCGACAAGAAATGGTGCGTTGAGTCGGGCTGCTTCGGCTGCAACTTCGGCGCGCTCGACACTTGACGAAAAACTGCTCACGTCAATGACGTTTTCAGGCCAGATGACCAAGTCCAATTGCTTGTCGGATGCAGTGGAGACACCAGAAATCGTTCGGGTTGCATCGAGATGTCGAGTTACTACATCGCGACTGTTGGTGTTGATTGCCAATGTTCCTTGTGGGCCGCCACCCTGCACCGCAGCAATATTGAGTGAGCGACCAATGTCGTGTCCATGCGGAGCAATCGAACCCGCAACGGGCAAAACGGCGAGGACAACAAATGCGATGAGCAGTACATGCACAGTGCGTTGTGGCATTTTGGTGTCACGAAGGTTTGCAAGCAAAAATCCGATCTGTAATACGACGTAAGTGAGGAGTAGCGGCCCACCAACTCGCACGATTGGCCCGATTGGGGATGCCGCTTGCGAGATAGCAAGTGTTGCAAGTGGTACGCCACCAAACGGAAATGAAAATCTCAACGCTTCGGCAAGTGTGTGCGCGAGTGGACCAACGATTGCTCGATGTTTGCGTTGATCTGTAACAGCACCAGTAATCATCGCTGCAACGCCGTGAAGTGCCGAAAACAGTAATGCAGCAATCACGTATCCCGGAGCAGTAAGAAACCACATCCAAGCCATGCCCGGGGCCAGCCAGGCAAGTGCAAACATGGTGCCAAACATGAATCGAGCTCGATTGCTGTTTGGTCTGCACGTCGCAAAAAGTGCGACGCCTACATATGCGAGTGGCCACCAACCCCACGGTGGGAGGCTGAATGCAACAAGCAATCCCGCAATAATTGCGACAAGGTTTTGTTTTTTCATGAGACGAAAGATGCGATTGCGCGAGACGCCGCACGTTGTCCGTCATTGATGCATGCAGGAATGCCGATACCTCGGTAACTTGCACCAGCCAACACAACGCCTGGTGATGACTCGTTTAATTGATTGTCAAGTGACTCAACTCTGCTTGCATGTCCTGGTCGATACTGAGGGAACGATTCGATCCATCTCGTGAAACGCATGTTGGTAGGAGTTGCATCAAAACCCAGATGCAAACGCAAATCGCGTAGCGCAACTTCAAGCAAAGACTTGTCGTCAAGGTGATGCATCGGAGCGCCATCACGCCCAAGCGAAACACGCAAGATCATGTCGTCGCTAGCAGTTTTCCAATGAGCCCATTTGTTGGAGCCAAATGAAACTGCTGTAACGCCAGTTTGTACTGGTTTGGGAACAAGATAGCCAGTGCCAGTGAGATGCTGTGGCCACTGAGAGCGTGAAATCGTCAGTGCAATCATGATTACAGATGCATGTTCGAACTGCTGAAGTTGCGCGGAGGTTTCGTTGTTGAGTTGTTTAACGAGTGCTGCAGTGTGCCGGGCAGGACTCGCCAAAATAACTGCATCTGCTTGCAATGATTCGGTTTCGAGATGCACTACATACGACCGACCCTGTGGCTCGATGCTGCGCACCGGAGAAGAAAGAATCACGCGCGCACCATCTTCAACTATTCGGTTGCACACTGCTCGAGTGAGTGTGCTCATGCCTGTAATTGGCGTCGCGAATACTGGTCCGCCACTCGTTCGATTTTGCATTGCGCTGCCAGCTGCGCGCATCAGGCTCGTTGGCTGTGCCAAGAGCTCGGCTACTTGGGGCATGCCTTGCACGCTGAAATTGTCGGTGTCAGTGGCATAGATACTTCCAACAAGCGGGTCGACAAGACGCTCGAGTACTTCATTGCCGCAACGACTTCGAATTGCGGCGCCCAAGGAATCGGTGGAACGACCTACCGCGCGGGGGAGAAACGGTTCGAGTGATGCACGCAATTTGCCGGACGTCGTAAGTAGCTGCGTGTTCCAAATTGCCTTTCGCGAACCGGGCACTCCGAGCATGGTGCCAGATGGAATTGCGTGCATGCTGTTGTTCCAGATGTAGGCATGATTGGCGGCGGGTGAAGTGAGGCGATGATCGAGACCGACTGCGGCACAGAGATTCATTGCTGAAGGAGTGCGTGTCAAAAATGCATCGGCTGATTCATCGACCGATTCGAGCCCAGCAAATGGCGAAGCCTGGATAATGCCGCCAACGCGGTCGGCGGCATCAATGATGGTGACGCGAGGCGGATGGGGCTGCTGCAGTAATTGGTGGGCTGCTGCAAGACCAGTTATGCCTGCACCGACAATAACGACGTGCCGATCGCTGAAGTTTTCAGCAACGGTCGCGTCGTTGATTGACATATCAAATCGACTTTACGATGCGCTCAACACGCGTTGCGCAAGTGCGCTCATCACTGTTGAATCATCATTGACACAAGCAGTGCGACTGAAGCGCAGCCCAAGCTTGTCTGCATGTCGTGCTGCTTCTATGTCGAGGTCGTACAAGACTTCTAAGTGATCCGCCACAAATCCAACTGCGCTGACCAACACGCCATCAGCACTGTGCTGTGCAGCAATATCGTCGATGGCAATCAAAATATCTGGACCGATCCACGGCTCTGGTGTTCTCCCGGCAGATTGCCAAGCAATGTCCCAATCCGAGTGTTCAACAAGACCAAGTTGTTTGGCAACAGCGGTTGCTGTTGCGCGCAGCTCTGTTGGGTACGGGTCGCCTCCATCGATAATGCGCTGTGGCAGGGAGTGTGCGGTGAATAGCACGCGAGTGCGTGCTGGCATTGCAGCCAGCTTTTGTTTCATGTCGGCGGCAATGAAGTCGACAAAAGCGGGCTCGATGGCCCACGAATTGATGCCGACTACTTCTATTCCGTGTGGCTTTGCTGCCTCGGCGGCACGACCAACATATTGTCCAATTGAGTAGGAAGAAAAGTGGGGTGCAAGCACGAGCGCAACGATTTTGGTGAAACCCTGTTGTGCCAAATCGTCCACTGCTGTTTCGATCATTGGTGCAGCATGTTTGAGACCCAATTGCACATGAAATTGGCCGGGTTGTAGAGCATCTAACGCACGTTGCAACGCATCTCGCTGCGCTTCGGTTCGTGCAGCCAGTGGAGAGATGCCACCAATTGCGTCGTAGCGAGCCACCAAGTCAGCAAGTTGTTCTTCGGTTGGTGCGCGGCCACGGCGAATGTCTGTGTAATACGGAAGTATCTCTTGAGTACTTCGCGGAGTGCCGTAAGCCATCAATAAAACGGCAGTGCGGTTCATGAGTTAGTCCTTTCATGGACATGTTGTACTACTGCTGCCAACACATCTGGATTTACGCCGGGAGTTACACCATGACCGAGATTAAAAATGTGACCGGGGTGATTGGCATTGTCGGCGAGCACTGCGTCGGCACCAGCTAGTGCAGTTTTGACATCGCTCTGTACAAGTGACGGATCAAGGTTTCCCTGGACAATGGTGTCTTTGCCAAGACGCATTCGAGCATCGGAGATTGACGTGCGCCAATCGAGTCCAATCACTGTCGATCCAGCAGAGTGCATCAACTCGAGCAAGTGATCACAACCAACACCAAAGTGAATTGATGGTGCGTGAGGATGAGAGTTTTTTAACTCACTAATTACATGTGCCGAGTGCGGCAAGACAGCATCGCGATATTGATCCTGAGTTAAATTTCCTGCCCACGAATCAAAGAGTTGGTAAGCACTCGCGCCGGCATCGAGCTGGCTACGGAGAGACGCAATCGCATGTTGAGCAAGTCGCTGCATCAAGTCGTGCCACAACTGTGGCTCGGTTGTCATCATCTGTTTCGTGATGAGATGGTCGCGGCTCGGTTTGCCTTCAACCAAGTAACTGCCAACAGTAAATGGCGCGCCTGCAAATGCAAGTAGCGGAACTTTGAGCTCGCTCGCCAGCATGCGAACGGTTTCGAGCACATATGGTGTGTCGGTTTCTGGTTCAAATTCACGCAGTCGCTGCAAGTCGGCATGAACGCGAAATGGTTGTTCGGCAACTGGTCCTGTACCTGGTGCAACATCAATTCCGAATCCAACTGCATGAGCAGGCACGACGATGTCGCTGTACAACACAGCCGCGTCGACTCCGTAGCGCGTTACTGGTTGCAACGTAATGTCGGCGGCAAGTCGGGGTTGTTTGATGGCATCCAAGATGCTGCCTTCGCCACGAATTGCTCGATACTCTGGCAAACTTCTGCCCGCTTGACGCATGAACCATACGGGCGTGTGTGCAATTCGCTTGCCCGAAGCAGCTGCAAGAAATGGACTGAGTGCCGTGTCTTGCGCTGCAGGGCTCATGCCAAGAAACGCTATCGCCAGCGTTATTGGTGTCGACGAATTGAGCGTCGTTTGTGTGCAACGTCACGCTTCAGCAATGCCTCAAGTTTCGCCACTCTGGTGCCAGCAGGCGGATGAGTCGAAGTTGAAAGCATCGGTTGAAGTCTCATGCCTTTTTGATTTTGCTGTTTGTCTACGTTGCGCAGTGCACTCAAAAGTTCATGTCCAAAACCCATCTGAGCAGCGCGAGCATCTGCGCGATATTCGGATGCTCGACCAATGCGATTATTGAGTGCCTGTGCTGCACTGAAACCAGAAAGTAAAAGAAATGAAATTGCGGTGAGCAACGTTGTAAGTGCATGCACAAAATAACCCACAACTACATAGCGTTCGGCATAATTTGAAGTCACGCGCTGTGCGTAATCACGAATCCAAATACCGAGGCGAGCAAGGCCAATTATTGGAAGGCTCATCCACTGCGAAATAGTCAGGGCTACGGTGTGGCCGCCCATGTGGTGACTGAGCTCGTGAGCGAGAACTCCAGTGAGTTGATCTTGCTGCAAGTGATCAATCGCATAGGAAGAAACGACGAGTAAATGCCCGCCGCACGCAAAAGCATTGGTTTCATCGCTGTCAACAACGGCCAACACAAATCGATTTGATGAAAAATGATTTGCCTGCGAAACGATGTTCCATGCTGGCTGCAATGAAAGCAGTTCGTGCGATGTTGGTGGTCTGGCACCGAGCATTCTGGCAAAAACAATTCGTTGCACTGGTCGAGAAAAAAGAACTACTCCAAAAAGCATGACCATGCTGGAAAAAAAGTAATACGAAACTTCAGATAACAAGTTCAGTGGCAACCAGATCAATCCGATTGCAATGAGCCATACCGGGAGCAGTGCCACGAGTGGTGCTATCGCAGCAATTGCCGATGTGTCGAGACGTCGGCGCGATTGATCCACCAATTCAGTCAAGCAGAAATTGGTGCAAACGAGTGAACAGCACCATGAAGTGTGGAGTTGGGGGTGAAGTTAGAATAGGGCGATGGGCGCACAAGTACAACCGGGAGCTGAGGCGTGGTCGCACAACGGAACGCTGGCGAGCGGCGTGTTAGTGATTCATGGCTTTACCGGCAATCCTTCATCTGTGCGTGAACTTGCAGAGCGGTTTGCAGCTGAGGGTTTCCATGTAGAAGTGCCGCGTTTGTCTGGACATGGAACTGTCATTGAAGAAATGATGCCGACCCGTTGGTCTGACTGGAGCACAGACGTGGAGTCTGCATACAAAGTGCTTGCGTCACGTTGTCAGCGAATTATTGTCGCGGGGCAGTCGATGGGTGGAGCATTGACATTGTGGTTGGCAGCACGTCATCCTGAAATCGCCGGAATTGTTTGTATCAACCCAGTCGCCCAGGGACGAACCGCCGAAGAGATTTCATTCTTTGAGGCAATTCTTGAGTCAGGAGAAGAGGCGCTTCCGGGTGTCGGTAGTGATATTGCAGATGCAAAAGTTGTAGAAAATGCGTATGCCGGTACTCCGTTGCGAGCCGCTTATTCCATGTATGTAGACGGCGCGGCACCTCTTGCCGAGCACTACCCAAACATGGTGATGCCGATGTTGCTCATTAACTCGGTGCAAGATCACGTTGTCGAACCGACTCAAAGCGACTTCTTGGTTGCGCACTACGCAGGCAAAGTGGAGCGAGTAATGCTGGAGAAGAGTTTTCATGTTGCAACGCAAGATGTTGAAAAAGAAACTGTGATGTCTCGATCGGTCGATTTTGCAAAGCAGATCTTGAGCGCGTGAACCTTCTTGCGGGCATTCCAAGCCCAAGTAGTGGGTCATTGCATCTCGGTCCACTCAAACTCAACGCATATGGGGCGATGATCGCACTTGGTGTGATGGCCGCGGTGTGGCTTGCTGGTCGTCGCATGGAGAAGCGCGCAATCGGAACGCGTGATGACATGGGCTCAATTGCAATGATCGCTGTACCCGCTGGCATTGTTGGTGCTCGGCTGTATCACGTTGTCACTGACTGGCAACGATTTGAAAACAATCTCGGCGGCATCGTGCAAGTGTGGAAGGGCGGTCTTGGCATTTGGGGCGGTATTGCTTTAGGCACTGTTGCAGGAGTGTGGTTTGCAAAGCGCAAAGGAATCTCGATTGGTTTACTGCTCACTTGTGTTGCGCCAGCTCTGCCACTTGCCCAAGCAATTGGTCGTTGGGGAAACTGGTTCAATCAAGAACTCTTTGGTCGTCCCACCACACTGCCTTGGGCACTTGAAGTTTCCGCATCAACAGCGAAGGCTGCGGGTTATGTGGCTGGTACCACTTTTCATCCGACATTTTTATATGAATCGTTAGCTTGCGGCGCTTTGTGTTTGGCACTCATTGTTCTCGACAAAAAAGTGCCGATGCGACCAGGCAGATTGTTTTGTTTTTATACAGCCGGTTACACCTTGTTTCGTTTTTTCATTGAAGGAATTCGCATCGATGAAGCACACCACGTAGGCGGCCTGCGCCTCAATCAGTGGGTGTCACTTGTTGTGTTCGGTGTGTCAGTGTCGTTGATTATCGCAATGCGGCAGCAAGATCTTCAGGAATCATCGGATTGAAGTATTCCCCAGTCGATACCTCGGCTGCTGCGATATAACGCATTACTCCGTTGCCGCGCCATGGAGAAACGATTTCAAAATTGAGCCATGCATCGGCGTGTTTTGTTTCGTTGGTTGTTGGTCGCTGATTGAGCCACAACATATACGGCACACGCGCACCGAAGAGTGCATCAATTCGAGTAAGCGCATCTACCAACATCGCTGCACATGCATCGCGTTGTTGAGAACTGAGTTCGCTCAAGCTTCCAATTTGAATCGAAGGAGCAATTTCCAGTGCTACTGGGTACACAGATGCGAACGGCACCGAAGTGCGCCAGCCATCGTGTTCGCGTACTAGCCGCTCTTGCGATTGATCAGGTCTCCAACCGTTACTGAGTCGGGCACTCGTGCGCGCTGGAATATGGTCAAACGCATAAATCTGTCCATGCGGGTGATCGATCGTTGCGCCAACTTCGCGTCCGCGATTTTCAAAAACCAAGACATGATCAACATCTGCACGTGCGCCAAGTTCGGTTGTTCGTTGCGCCCACAAGTCGATCACATTTCTCACTCCGGCTACACCGAGTCCAGCGAATGATTGATCATGATCCGGGGAATACAACACGATCTCGCAGCGATCATTTGGCATCGGCGGCCATCGGTTTGCAAAATGGTGTGTTTCGTAAGGTTGTGGTGCTTCTAATCCACCCACACAAAATGGGCAATCGGTAGCGGGCAAATTAGGGCGATTTTGTCGCGAACCAACAACGTGCACAACAGTGCCCGTGCTGGGATCAATGCGTTCATTACCCGAGCCAGCACGAGTGGGGTTGTGTTGAGTAGCCATGGATCTGCAACTGACGGTACCGTGCGCAGTGGTGTCTACTCAAGCAACGCATCCAACCCTGAAGCACATCGGTGATTCTCGCCAGTCGGTGGTGTGCGACGTCTCGGGTGGTGTACCGACAATTGTTTATTGGGGCGCAGCGCTGAACGCAGCGTCACTGGCCAATCTTGATGCAATCGGCGAAGCAACTGCGCGGCCCAAAATGCCAGGCGTAACTGATGCAATTAATGCGATCACATTGGTGCCTAGTCATGGCGATGGTGCAACAATGCGGCCAGGTATTGGAGGGCATCGTCCGGGCGGTCGTCATTGGGCCCCAAGGTTTTCATTTGTGAATTGTGAAGTCGTTGGTCAACAACTGATTTCGATTGCGCGAGATGATGTTGCGCAACTCGAACTTGAAACAAAAGTTGAGTGCAGTGCATGGGGCACGCTTCACGCCAATGCAACGCTTCGCAATATTGGCGAGTCGCGATATTTGCTGACCAGTCTGACAATCACATTGCCCGTCGTTGAGAGTGCAACGCATCTGCTCACATTGAGTGGTCGATGGGCGCGTGAAGCACAGTTGCATCGTCGCGATTTTGTGGATGGTGCGTGGACTGCAGAAAATCGCACTGGACGCACATCGCATGAACACTTGCCATTGATCTTTGCAACAGAGCGTGCTGCAGACGAATGGAATGGACAAGTGTGGGGAGCGCATCTTGCATGGAGCGGCAACTCGGTGTTGCTCGCCGAAGTGTTGCCAGACGGCAGAAAATATATGCAGCTGGGCGAACTCTTACATGCGGGTGAGTTTTGTCTCGAATCAGGTGAGTCCTATTCAACTCCCGAGGTGATTGGCGTGTGGTCGGGCAATGGTCTCAATGCCGCAACTCAGGCGTTGCATCGCAATGTGCGTTCGCGTTCTCACCATCCAACTGTCTTGCGGCCTCGAAAAGTGATGCTCAATACATGGGAGGCCGTGTATTTCGATCACGATCTCTCGCGGTTGTGTGCGCTTGCAGATGCGGCGGCGAATGTCGGTGTTGAACGCTTTGTGTTGGACGATGGTTGGTTTGGCTCACGACGCAATGACAAGTCTGGTCTTGGTGATTGGTTTGTTTCGCCAGACGTTTATCCGGATGGACTTACCCCGTTGATTTCGCATGTGCGCAAACTTGGAATGGATTTCGGAATCTGGGTAGAACCCGAGATGGTTAATCCCGACTCCGATCTCTTTCGCGCACATCCTGAATGGGTATTGATGGCGTCTGGTTACGAGCCCGTGTTAGCGCGCAACCAATTGGTGCTCAACCTTGCGCACCCAGATGCGTACGAACATATATATAGGCAGCTAGATGCGCTGCTTGCAGAAAATGAGATTGCATATGTGAAGTGGGACATGAACCGCGCGCATGTGCATGCTTCCGGAAGCGATGGGGCAGCAGGTACGCACAATCAAACTCGCGCGGTGTATCAACTGATTGATCAACTGCGTGTAGCGCACCCAAATGTTGAAATTGAAAGTTGCGCATCGGGCGGTGGCCGCATTGATCATGAGATTTTGCGTCGAACCGAACGCGTGTGGGCAAGCGACTGCAATGACGCTCTTGAGCGGCAGATAATTACGCGCGGCACTTCCATGTTGGTGCCACTCGAAGTTTTAGGTGCGCATATTGGTCCACCCACCGCACACACCACTGGTCGTCGGCAATCGCTGTCGTTTAGAGGCGTAACAGCCATGTTTGGACACATGGGTGTTGAGTGGAATTTGCTTACTCTGCGCGACGACCAACAAATACAGCTTCGTCACATCATCGACTTGTATAAACAACATCGAGAGTTGTTGCACAGTGGTGACTTTGTGCGTTACGACGTAACTTCCGACAACAGCGCGGTTGCTCACGGCGTGATTGCTACCGACAAGCGCACAGCTTTGTTGAGTTACGCGCAACTCACTACTGCCCAAGGTCTTGTACCGTCGCCGTGGAAAATCCATGGACTGTTGAGTGACGTTGAATACACGGTTACATATGTGCCTCTTGGTGACTCGAGGGAACACACATCAATCACAATGACTGGTGCTCAACTTGGAGGAATTGGTATCCAACCACCGATGCTGTTCCCCGAATCCGCAGTTCTCATCTACGTGATGAGCCAATAGGCTGAAGGCCTGTGAGCCCTTCCTCCGACGCAAAAACAACTCCAAAAATCACTGCCCAAGTGGTGGCCAAAGTGGCGCACTTGGCCAGGCTCGACCTGACTGAAGCCGAACTGGCACTGATGACCACGCAATTGACAGGAATGCTCGACCATTTCGGTGACATCGACAAACTTGATTTGTCGGCCGTGACCCCAATGGCGCAACCTTTTCCGATCAAAAATGTGTATCGCGAAGATGTTGTTGTACCCGGCCTCGATCGTCAAGAAGTTCTCGATAACGCACCTGCACCGCAAGATGGTCGTTTTCGCGTTCCGCCATCGAATGGTTCAGAATCATGACAAGCGAATTTGTTTCTGTAGTCGACATCGTCGGCTCAATCCGTGAGGGAAAAACAACTGCATCTGATGTGCTCGAGCAACATCTCGCTCGCATTGACAAGCGCGAAACCGAAATTCATGCGTTCAATCATGTGATGGCAGAGTCTGCTCGCGCCAATGCTGCGAGTATCGATGCCGATTTGAAGGCTGGCAAAGAGCGCGGTCCTCTCGCTGGCGTGCCAATCGCACTTAAAGACAACATGTGCACTCGTGGTGTTCCAACTACGTGTTCATCCAAAATTTTGGAAGGCTGGAAGCCACCATACGACGCAACAGTTGTGACTCGCCTGCAACAAGCGGGCGCTGTCATTGTTGGTAAAACCAACTTGGATGAATTTGCAATGGGCTCATCCACAGAAAACTCTGCATTCGGTCCAACACGAAATCCACTGGACACTTCACGTGTTCCTGGCGGCTCAAGCGGCGGTAGTGCTGCAGCAGTAGCTGCTGGTTTTGCGGCCGCAAGTTTAGGTAGTGACACGGGCGGCAGTATTCGTCAACCGGCTGCGTTGTGCGGTGTCGTTGGTGTCAAGCCAACATATGGAATGGTGAGCCGACAAGGCCTCGTTGCGTTTGCGAGCAGCCTCGATCAAATTGGTCCTTTCACGCACACAGTTGCTGACGCAGCGTTGTTGATGGAAGTAATTGGCGGGCACGATCCACTCGACTCGACTTCACTCGATCAACCAGTTCCTTCACTCACCGCAGTGCTTGGTCAGGGCGTAAAGGGAATGCGTATCGGCAGACTTGCCGACATGCCGGATGGCTGCGAACCAGAAGTGCTCGCTCGACTTGATGCAGCGTTTGCTGCTCTCAAGGCCGCAGGCGCAACCATCGTTGATATTGCATTGCCATCGCTTTCATATTGTCTCACCGCGTATTACTTGGTTGCTCCAGCAGAGGCTTCGAGCAATCTTGCTCGTTACGACGGAGTGCGCTACGGATTGCGTGTCGAATCAGCAGACTTGATCAGCATGTATGGAGCTACTCGCGCAGCAGGTTTTGGTGCAGAAGTAAAACGCCGCATCATGTTGGGCACGTATGCATTGTCGGCTGGCTACTACGACGCGTATTACGGCAAGGCGCTCAAAGTTCGCCGGCTCATCGCCAATGACTTTGCTGCTGCTTACCAATCGTGCGATGTGATCTTGACTCCAACATCTCCAACGGTTGCGTTTCCGATTGGTGAAAAAACGAGCGATCCGCTGACTATGTATCTGTGCGACATTTTTACGATTCCTACAAACCTTGCTGGTCACGCCGCAATGAGTGTGCCGTTCGGAACTGGTGCGCATTCGATGCCAGTCGGCGTGCAGATTCTTGCGCCAGCACTTGGCGAACCAACCATGTTTCGTGTTGCAGCCGAATTGGAGCGCGCATCATGAGCAACGCATCATCTGCTCCATCACACGCAACTATTTTGCCAAACGGTTGGGAAATGGTGATTGGTCTAGAAGTTCACGTTGAGTTAGACACCAAGACCAAGTTGTTCTCTGCAAGTCCAAACCATTTTGGTGATGAGCCAAATACCAACATTGATCCAGTCACACTCGGTTTGCCCGGAGCGCTTCCAGTTATTAATCGTCGTGCCGTCGAGCTCGCAATCCGTCTTGGCCTCGCGCTCAATTGCACTGTGCAGGCAAGCACGTTTCACCGCAAAAACTACTTTTACCAAGACCTCGCAAAGGCGTATCAAATTACGCAGTATGACCAACCGATCAACATTGATGGGTTCATGATGTTGCCAGGTGATGTGCGCATTGGTATTGAGCGTGCTCACCTTGAGGAAGACACAGGCAAGTCAACACACTTCGGTGGCACAAGCGGCCGTATTCACGGCAGCGACTACTCACTTGTTGACTTCAACCGTGCTGGTGTTCCACTTGTCGAAATTGTTTCGCGCCCCGACATTCGCAATGCCGATCAGGCACGCCAATATGTTTCAGAGTTGCGCAGCATCTTGCTTGCGGTTGGTGCAAGTGATGCAAAAATGGAAGAGGGCTCAATGCGCTGCGACGTCAACGTCTCGGTGCGCAAAGCAGGCGAGCCATTTGGTACTCGTTGTGAAATCAAAAACGTCAACTCCATTCGTGCAGTTGGTAAAGCAATTGATTACGAAGCACGTCGCCAAGTAGATGTACTCGAGTCTGGCGGCACCATTCGTCAAGAGACTCGTCACTGGGACGACTCTGAGGGTCGCACGCATACGTTGCGCGTGAAAGAAGACGCCGACGATTACAGATATTTCCTTGAGCCCGATCTCGTGTTACTTGATCCGGGCACAGAGTGGGTCGAATCAATTCGTGCATCGCTACCGGTATTGCCTGCAGCACGTCGTGCGCAACTATCGCAACTCACTGGTGCTGACAAAGAGAGCGAAGCCGTATACGTCATTGTCGAGCGTGGTCAAGACGACTATGTGCAACTCGTTGCCGATGCGGGTGGCGAACCAGCGCGCGCACTTGTTTATGTGCAACAAGCATTTTCAGAAGCAGGATCAAACCCTGCCGTGCCAGCCAAAGATTTGGCTGGTCTCACGTTGCTCGAACGCGATGCGAAGGTCACTGCAACGCAAGCAAAAACAATTCTTTCGGAGATCGTCGCCAATGGCGGAGGCGATGCAGGTGCGATTGCCGCGGCAAAAGGTTTTGAAGCTCTCGACACATCGGCTGTTGAAGCGATGGTCGATGCAGCAATTGCAGCCCAGCCAGATGCGTGGGCCAAGTATTGCGGTGGCGAAGAAAAGGCGATGGGCGCTTTGGTTGGCGCAATCATGAAGTCGTCGCAAGGCAAGGCCGATGGCAAGGTTGTGACTGCGCTGTTGCAGAAAAAGCGCGGATAACTCAATGAAATACGTGCTCTTGACAGGAGTCGTTAGGCTTGCCTAACATATAGTCATGGGCTCCAGTTTCCTCATCACATTGCGCGAAGGTCTAGAAGCATCATTGATCGTTGCGATCTTGCTGACGTATCTGACAAAGACCGACCGTAAAGCTGATGCGCGATATGTCTGGTGGGGCACTGCTGTAGCAAGTCTTTCCTGTCTTGTCGTGGGCACCATTATCTATCTTGCGTTAGACGGACTGAACGGCAAAGTTGAAATGGCAACCGAGGGCACGATTGCTCTGGTTGCAGCTGCAGTACTGACACAAATGATTTTCTGGATGCGCAAGAACTCTCAGAATCTCAGCGTCGAATTGCGAGCCAAAGTAGACAAGTCCGCAAAGACTGCACTTTTCACCATCGCATTTGTTGCAGTCGTGCGTGAAGGTTTGGAAACGGTGCTGTTCTTGCTGAGCGCCGAAACCACCTCAACATCTGGAAGTTCAGTTGTCATCGGTGGCTTAATTGGTCTTGTCGCATCAGTCGTATTGGGACGCGCAATTTTTGCAGGCGGTCGCAAGGTCGACATCAAGAAGTTCTTCACGGTGACTGCTGTGTTGTTGATTCTGTTTGCTGCAGGTCTTGCTGGTAAATCGGTGCACGAGTATCGAGAACTTATCGGTTGGGAAAATGGCTGGTTAGTCCAATCGGCTTGGACCATTAATTCGGGTATGTGGTCGTCGGGAACCTTCTACGACTTCATGAAGGGGTTCTTCGGTTGGCACAACGCGGCCGAGAACATTCGTGTCATCACTTACTTCGCATTCCTTGCCCCAACGCTCTATTTCTACCTACGTAAGCCGGTGAAGTCAGCCGCATAGTTTGCGCAAGTAGCCTTGATCTTTATGACAAGGCCATCAGAAACCCCCGTTGATATCAAGCCCCGCAGTCGTGATGTCACCGACGGCAATCAAAAAGCTGCAGCCCGCGCAATGTTGCGCGCAGTTGGCCTGACCGACGAAGATTTCAAAAAGCCACAAATTGGTATTGCTTCAGCATGGAATGAAGTCACCCCGTGTAACGCATCATTGCGTCGACTTGCCGAATCGGCAAAAGTTGGCGTACGCACAAATGACGGTGTCGCTCTTGAGTTTGGCACCATCACCGTAAGCGACGGAATTTCGATGGGTCATGAAGGTATGCGCGCTTCGCTTGTGAGTCGCGAAGTTATTTGCGACTCTGTCGAGACGGTTGTGCACGCAGAGCGCTTCGACGGTTTTGTTGGGCTCGCTGGTTGCGACAAGAGCATTCCCGCCATGTTGATGGCTGCCGCTCGTCTCAATTTGCCAAGTGTGTTTGTGTACAACGGCAGCACATTGCCAGGTGTGCACAACGGCAAAAACATCGACATCACTACAGTTTTCGAAGCGATTGGTGCTTGCGCAGCGGGCACGATGAGTCAGGAAGAACTTGGTGATATTGAGCGTGCTGCGTGCCCAGGAGAAGGTGCTTGTGGCGGCATGTTTACGGCTAACACCATGAGTTCAATTGCTGAGGCGCTTGGAATGAGCTTGCCCGGCACTGCCTCGCCACCAGCAATCGACAAACGACGCGAGTCCGATGCCGAGCGCGCCGGTGCGGCTGTAATGAATCTTGTTCGCCTTGGTATTAACCCGCGCGACATCATGACCAAAAAGGCTTTTGAAAATGCAATCGCAATTCTCAATGCACTTGGTGGCTCAACTAATGCGGTGTTGCACTTGCTGGCAATTGCTAACGAGGCTGGTGTTGCGCTCGACTTGGAAGATTTCAATCGCATCGCAGCAAAAGTTCCACACATTGCCGACACCAAACCTGGCGGCAAGTATCACATGACCGATATCGATCGCATCGGTGGAGTGCCAGTCGTAATGAAGCACTTGCTTGACGCCGGTTTGATGCATGGTGACGTTATGACCTGCACAGGTAAGACACTTGCAGAAAACATGGCCGAGATGAACCCTGTATCACCAGATGGTGATGTCGTGCATCCGCTCAGCGAACCAATTCATGCTGAAGGTGGAATAAATATTCTCACTGGTTCGCTCGCACCACGTGGCGCAGTTGTCAAAGTTGCTGGTCTCACAAAAGACCAAATGACTTTTGAAGGACCAGCGCGAGTGTTTGACGGTGAAGATGGTGCGATGGCTGCAGTGATGGATGGCGACATTAAGCCAGGCACTGTGATCATCATTCGTTATGAAGGTCCTAAGGGTGGCCCAGGTATGCGCGAGATGCTCGCAATTACTGGTGCACTCAAGGGTGTTGGTCGCGGTTCAGACTGCGCACTCATCACCGACGGTCGCTTTAGTGGCGGCACATGGGGTTTTTGTATAGGTCACGTTGCTCCAGAGGCAACTGATGGCGGACCGATTGCGTTTGCACACGATGGCGACATTGTGCGCATCGACGTGCCAACAAAAACTCTTGACTTGTTGGTGGATGAAAAAGTTTTGGCCGAACGCCGCAAGGGTTGGAAGCCAAACCCTCCGCGTTACACGAGTGGTGTTTTAGGTAAGTACGCCAAATTGGTGCAGGGCGCCGAGACCGGCGCAATCACCAACATCATCGAATAATTACTTTCACGTCACGCCATTTTGGCGAGTGCTGAGTACACATCAGTGCGATGACCTCCGCGCGGCAACCCGAATCAAGCATGCTCTTAGCATGCTACGATTTTCCCATGTCGGCAATTCAAATCAAAGATGTATCTGAGGAAATACACGATCAGTTACGAGAACGAGCCAAAGAATCAAATTGCACTCTCGGTGAATATGTACTGAGGCTCATTCGCGCCGATCTGCTCCGGCCGTCTGTCGCCAAATGGAAGTCAGACATGCTCGGTAAGCCGGGTGCAGCAATTGATACCCAATTTGTGATTGATGAAATTAGGCGAATGCGGGACACGGCCAAGTGATTGTTGATGCGAGTGTTGGGGTAGAGATCGTCAGGAAAACTCCTTTGGGTCGGCGAGCAATTCAACTTCTCGACGACAATCTGCATGCTCCAGATATTTTCTTGGCTGAAGTATTTCATGTACTCAAACGCATGACAGTGCTCAAACAAATCACTTCGCGTGATGCAAAAATTTCGGCAGCACTTGTTGGACAAATGCCACTCACATTTCTCACAGTCTCCAATTATCAGTCTGAACTGTGGGATGTCTCGACCAAAGTCAGTAGCTATGACGCACACTATGTAGTTTTGGCGAAGAGCCTCGGGCAACCAATTATCACGCTCGATGAAAAACTGATGCGACGCAAAGATCTTGGCGTCGAGTTTGTGGTCGTGAGTTAGCGCTTAAGGCGCATGTTGAGCACGGAGCGGCCGCCAACAATAAACGCGCCGAGCACGAGCGTTGCCACAATCACAAATGGTGTTGCAGTGCCGCGATCAAACACGAAGTGGCGTAACTCGAGCCCACCAAAAACGGTGATGAGCCACACGATCACACTTGTGCGCCACGAACCAGGTGTACGCCAAGCACGCGAAGTAAGCCATGCAATAGCCAGGGCAATCAGAAACGGTGCAGCAACAATGGCAATGCCATCAATGGCCGTGCCCTCGTCGTGGTTACGTCTTCCAATAGCAACGAACAACACCACCGAAATGATGTCGACACACGCTGTAAAAACAGCGTGACGGTTGTTAGGCCTCGTCGTAATACTCGCGGCCCAGGTGCGTGATCTGGTCTTCGCCCATCATCCAGCGAAGCGTGTTCTTGAGCTTTGCCAACTGCACAAACAAGTCGTGTTCTGGCTTAAGGCCAGGTGCAACTTGTGGGCTCTTGTAATAGAACGACAACCACTCTTGAATGCCGCCGATGCCTGCGCGTTGTGCGAGGTCGGTGAACAACACCAAGTCGAGCGCGAGCGGTGCAGCAAGAATGCTGTCGCGGCACAAGAAGTTGACTTTGATTTGCATTGGGTAACCCAACCATCCGAAGATGTCGATGTTGTCCCAGCCTTCTTTGTTGTCACCGCGTGGTGGGTAGTAGTTGATCTTGACCGAGTGATACACATCGCCGTACAACTCTGGAAACAAACTTGGTTGCAAGATGTCTTCGAGCACGCCCAACTTTGATTCTTCTTTGGTCTTGAAGTTGTCTGGATCGTCAAGCACTTCGCCGTCACGGTTGCCAAGAATGTTGGTGGAGTACCAACCGGCAAGTCCGAGCATGCGAGCCTTCAACATTGGTGCAAGCACGGTCTTCATCAGGGTCTGGCCCGTTTTGAAGTCTTTGCCCGAAATGGCAACCTTGCGCTCGGTGGCGAGTTTGCGCAAGACAGGTGTATCGACTGCAAGGTTTGGTGCGCCGTTTGCAAACGGAACGCCTTCCAAAATTGCTGCGTATGCGTACAACATGCTTGGCGCAATCATCGGATCGTTTGCATCAATTGCTTTTTCAAATGACTCAATGTCTTCGTGTTGTGGTCCTGGCTCAATAAAGATTTCCGTCGAAGCACACCAGATCATCACGAGACGATCGACTTTCTTTTCGTCCTTAAACTTGTTGATGTCGGCGCGAATACCGTTGAGCATTTCGCGCTTCGAGATCTTGCCCATGGTGTTGTCGGCATCGATGTTCTTGACGTAATTGCGCTCAAAAGCAGCCTTCATTGGGCGTACGTCGCGCAATGCATCCGAGATCGCCTCGAGGTGCTTGCCGCTCTCCAAAACGCCGGCGCGTTGTGCTGCTACGTATGCATCATCCGGAAACGGATCCCACGAACCCCACACGATGTCTTCGATGCGGGCGAGTGGAACGAAATCTTTGATCATTGGGTTGCGGCCGTCGGTGCGCTTGCCGAGACGGATTGTGTCCATCTGGGTGAGTGAGCCGATTGGTGAAGCAAGACCGCGCTTAGCGAGTTCGACGCCGGCGATCAAGGTTGAAGCCACCGCGCCGAGGCCGACGGTGAGAACACCGAGCTTGCCTTCTGCTGGGGCAATAGTTGGTTTCTTTGTAGACATGGGGTCTCCGGTAAATCCAGTAGATGTAGGACGGGATAAGGCTACGCCGAATGGCGCGTCTTCAGAGCACTCAACAAATGGTGGCTTTTGTTAGCCAGTTGGCTGAAGTTCGCGCATCACCATGACGGTCATATGCAATCGAACTGCAGTACGAGAAGCACCCTGAACTTGGATGAAATGGTCCCACATCTCAAATGAAGTGATTGCCTCAATACGCGGCAAGACGTCGTATGGGTCGGTGTTGAGGTGAAGTTCTTTTACAAAGCCTTGTTGAATCTGCTGAGTCATTACTCGGCGCAACTCTTCAAGAGCGCTTTCAAATGTTTTCGAATTTGCAGCGGCCTCGACTCGCATCATTCCGCGGCGAAGTGGTGCGGCGAGCGCATACATGTTGTCGCGCATTTCAACCAGTGTGCGCACTTTGTCGGCAGTAGATCTGTGTGGGTCGAGTGGTGCAAGAAATGGCGCGATGCGCTCAGATTGTCTGCGCAAAATTTCGGCGTACAAACCTTCCATGTCGTCGAAGTGTTGAAACACCGTGCGCACTGCAACGTCGGCACGCTTGGCAATTTCTTGCGCGCGCGGACGCAACACTCCTTCGTCGAGCAATTTCAGAAGCGCTTCAGCAATGGCTTCGCGGGTGCGCTCAGAGCGAGCAACCCGACCATCTACTTGCGTTTCAAGCGATTGCTCGCTCACAGTCATTTCTTCAGACATAGAAAAGGTTGAATGCTCGCTTACGACGGAATAGTAAATGGGCGGGTTGGAATCAGCGCAGTGCGCTCGAGTCCGTCTTCACGATCGCCATGAATTTCGTCGTACTTCGGGTTCGATGTCATTTCAATCATCACATCGCGACTTGGGTACTCAACAATGACGATGTAGTCCCACTTGTCTGTTTCGTTATCGCCAACCAAAACGCCCATTGGCTTTCCGTGCCAGACGAGTTTTCCACCGCGCTCGGTCACCATCTTGATGACGTTTTCGCCGTACTTGTTGTACGAGGCCTCACCCGATTTGTCACCTGATGTCTTTGCCTTGAACTTGAGCAAATTGACCATGTGGATTGGGCCACTGGATGGCGCTGCGAGAAATGCTGTGAGCTGTTCTTTTGTTGGTTTAATTCCCATATTCGCAGTGTAGGTGCAATTACCTATGGGTGCTACCCCTAACACACATTTTCCTGACTGGGCTGATTGAGCCCTAGACAAAAACAAATAAATACAAATAAATAACAATATTTGTTGTCGCTCAATACCCCCGACATTTTTGTTGACACATATTTTCTGATGGATGCGCAAACAACATGTTGCAGTACTCACAACAATCGCGTTAGTTGTTTTATGCAGCGTGCACACTGCGCGCGATGCGCGTGCCGACACCGCTGGTGGTGCACTCA